>MDSY01063739.1_pt1 | contig 11503 bp, 9 predicted proteins | sample 811131 | NCBI WGS metagenome assembly MDSY01 (sample SAMN05326643, study PRJNA326480) | marine metagenome | isolation source: seawater | place: Atlantic Ocean: South West | collected 2010
CTTGGCGGTTTTAGAAGACAATTTTTTCAAAAAGAAAATATAATGCTAGGTAAGTTTGCGAGAGAGTTTTTGCTTGAATTACCAGAAACATTAAAAACAAAAAAAAATCCAAATCCAACAGCTAGTATGGTGCCCAATGGTTATCTGCTTTTATTTGGACCAGAGCATGCAGAAGAACAATATAGAGCATTAAAAAATCATGCTGCTTGTGAAGCTGGAACAAAAAATATAAAAGGTAGCGATGTTTCTAATGTTTTTCCATATGTAAATAGCGAGGGTATTGAAACTGCAACATATACAGATACAAAAATTGAAGGTTGGATCGATCCTTATTTGCTTCACAATGCATTAAAAAACAAGGCAATCGAGCTTGGTGCAGAATTTGTAAAAGGTGAGATAAAAAGTTTAAAAGAAATTAATTCCAACTTTATAGTTTCGGCAGCTGGTTGTTGGACTAATGAGTTATTAGAGGATATTCCAGTATTTCCACAAAAACACACTGTATTTAGAGTTAAATGTCCAAAACATATTCCAACTATGCCTTTAACTGGAGATTTAACAACTGGAGTTTATTGGAGACCAGAAGGAAAAGAATATTTAGCCGGTTCTCCAATATCAAAATGGGATTGTGATGATCTTGAACCGGAATGGAACGATTTTGAAGAACTTGTATGGCCAGGTTTAGCAAAAAGAATTCCTGCTTTTGAAGAATTAAAGTTGACTGGTGGTTGGGCAGGTTTTTATGATACTAATAAATTAGACAATAATGCTATTGTAGGAAAACATCCTGCATATAAAAATGTATATTTAGCTACAGGATTTACTGGTAGAGGTTTGATGCAATCACCAGGAATTGGAAGAGGTTTAACGGAATTAATAACAACTGGATCTTACCAGACTATTGATCTAAATTGTTTTGGAGTTGAAAGAGTTTTAAATAAAAAAGAAAGAATTGAACCGTACGTACTTTAAATATGTCACAAATTATAAACTTATTTCCTTTATCAATATATAAATCAAAAATTGAAATTTCAAAAAAAGATAAAGAAATAATGGCCAAAGAAGTTTTTGAAATGGAAAAAAACAGTAAAAATCTCAACTATAAAAAAAATAATTTGTCATGGACAGGAGATACACAAGGCTATGAATATTTAAATAAAAATCCAAAATTTAAAGAATTATTTTCAAAAATTAAAAATGAAGTGATTAAATATGTAAAAAATTTTGATATAGATACTGATCAATTAGATTTTTATATACAAAGATCATGGGCAACTATTTCAAGAGGACCTGAAACAATACAAAGTCACATACACGGGCAATCACATATAACATTTGCATATTATTTAAAAAAAGAAAAAAAAGACTCTAAAATTACATTTTATGATTCACATAAACATAATGAATTTATTACAGGTTTATTTGGGTCTAAGACAGGTGGCAGAAATGTCATAAAAAAAATGAATGCTCTAAATGCATCTGCGGTAAATATAGAAGCCGAAGAAGATGATATCGTGATTTTTCCATCAAAGACTTTTCATGGAACTGGACAAACTACAAATGTTAGTAATAATGATAGGATTTCCATAGCAGCAGATATTAGTATTTTTGCTAAAGATTCTACAAATCTTGAACAATTCATTACCCCTATCCAAGAATGGGAAAAATTTTAATAAATATTATTCTATTATTTTTTTGACAAATATACCCATTATTCCATTAAATATTGCTACTGCTAATAATATTATTTGTCCTTTTAATGAAAAAAAATTGAAAGAGGGATAAAAGCTTATAGCAATTCCTAAAAAAATATATGTAATAATAAAAGGCTTATAAAATTTTTTAACCGCGTCTAACCTCTGCTTTATTTTTTTCTGTGTCTACTTCCGTTTTGAACATGTTAGAAATTTTTTGAACTTCAACAGAGGAAACTTTATATTCTGCACACTGTGTTTCTTCGTCTTTACCATGACCAGTAACCATATTAACCATATGTTCTGGAAAATGAAATGTAGTAAAAACTATACCTTCTTTTACTTTTTCAGTTACCTCTATTTTTAAGGAAACTTCACCTCTTCCTGAATAAAGTCTAGCAACATCTCCCGTACTTAATTCTCTATATTTTGCATCTTTAGGATGAATTAACAATATATCTTCGTCAACTAATTCTATGTTATTGGTTCTTCTCGTCATTGTTGCTGCATTGTAGTGTTGCAAAACTCTACTTGTAGTTAAAATAAGAGGATAATTTTTTTTATTTTTTTCTATTTCGCTACTTTCTTTCCAGTCAAAATATTTAATTCTCCCTTTTCCTAATTTGAATTCTTTTTCATGTAAAATTTTTGTGTCTGTTCCATCTTCTTTTACAGGCCACTGCAACCCAAGTTTTCCTAGTCTTTCACGAGTTATGCCTTTAAAAAAAGGAACTACATCTGCTATTTCAGCCAAAACCTCTTCAGCATCATAAAGTGCCTGTTTATAACCAAGTTTTTGCATCATTTCAGTAACTATAAGTCCATCTGGCTTAGTTCCAGGAAGAGGCTCTGCAGCTTTATTAACTCTTTGAACTCTTCTTTCAGTATTTGTAAATGTTCCATCTTTTTCAAGAAATGTAGTCCCTGGTAAAACGACATCAGCATGTTTAGCTGTTTCACTCATAAATATTTCTTGAACAACCAATAATTCAAGAGCATTCATTGCTTTTACAACGTGAGCACTATTAGGGTCTGTTTGGACAACATCTTCTCCAATAATCCACACAGCTTTAACTTCTTTATTTATTGCTGCATCAAATATTTCTGGGATTTTTAAACCTGCTTTAGTTGGATGAACTACTCCATATTTTTCAGTATAAAAATCTTGGATTTTTTTTTCAGCAACAGGAAAATAACCCGCTCCTTGATGAGGCTGACATCCCATATCCGCAGCTCCTTGAACATTATTTTGGCCTCTTAGTGGATTAACTCCAACACCTTTTCTTCCAATATTTCCAGTTATCATTGCTAGATCTGCAATCAGCATTACAGTTTTTGATCCTTGTTCTTGTTCTGTAACTCCTAATCCATGAAATTCCATTGCATTTTTTGCAGTAGCATAAGCAATTGCTGCTTCCTTAACCTGTTGTTTATCAACCCCAGCAACTTTAGCTAAATGATCAATATCTAATTTTTTAATTTCTTTGAGAAAATTTTCAAATCCTTCTGTTCTGCTAGTGATGAAATCTTCTTTATATAATTTTGAATTAACTATAAAGTATAGCATCATATTTAATACAGCTACATTTGTTCCAGGTCTAACTTTTATATGATAGTCAGCTAGTTTAGCTAAATCAGTTGTGATTGGGTCTAGAACAATAAGTTTTTTACCTTTCATTACTTGTTGCTTAATTTTTGCACCAGTAACAGGGTGAGCATTTGTAGGATTTGCTCCAATTACTAAAAATAAATCTGCAAAATATATATCTTCTGTTGAATTAGTTGCAGCACCAGTTCCAAATGTTTGTTGCATACCCCATGCAGTCGGTGAGTGACATATCCTTGCACAGCAGTCAATATTATTAGTTCCAATAGCTGCTCTAATCATTTTTTGGAACACATAATTTTCTTCATTTGTACATCTTGCCGATGAAATACCTGCTACAGCATCAGGTCCACTTTCCTTTACAATCTTATTTAATTTTTGCTTAATGTAATCATACGCTTCATCCCAAGATGATTCTTTAAATTTTCCATTTATTTTAATTAGTGGTGATCTTAATCTATCTTTATGATCATAAAATCCGAATGCATATCTTCCTTTCAAACAAGTATGACCAGCATTTACTTCTGTTTCTTTTGGAGTATCTATTGAAATTACTTTTCCATCTTTTATGGAAGCTTCTAAATTACATCCAACACCACAATAAGAGCAAGTTGTTCTAACTTTCTTGTCAAAGTCTGCTGATTTTGATGCAAATACGTCTGATATAGCATCTGTTGGACAAGTATGAGCGCATGCACCACAAGAAACACATGAAGAGTCTCCGAACATCATATCATTATCTGTTGTAATTCTTGATTCAAAACCTCTACCGCTCATGGTAAGTACAAATGAACCTTGAATTTCATCGCATGCCCTAACACATCTTCCGCAGTTAATACAATTGTCAAGGTTCATTCTCATATAAGAATGAGAAGTATCCTTAGGAATTCCTTTATGTTGTTTTGGATTATTGTACCTATGTTCTTTAATACCTAAATCATTTGCTACATCTTGTAATTCACAGTTTTTATCAACTTCGCAAGTACTACAGTTCATTGGATGATCTGTTAAAACCAATTCTACAATATTTTTTCTTAGATTTTTAAGTTCTTCGTTGTTTGTAAAAATATGTTGATTTTCACCAACTGGGGTATGACATGATGCTACTACTTTTGTTGGGCCATCTTTTTCTAAGGCAATTTCTACCGAGCAAACTCTACATGCTCCATATGGAGCTAAGTTTGGATCATCACATAATGTTGGAACCTTTTTTTCCCCCAGATAACTTTTAACAAACTTTAAGATTGAAGTATGTTTCGGACCTATTTCGTAGGGCTTTCCATCTATAAAAGCAATTTTTCTTTTTTCTGAGCTCATTAATTTTCTCTTACTATATCATTTTTCATTTCATCGCCAAAATACTTTAAGATATTCATAATTGGTGTAGGAATTGCGCCACAAAGGGCACATAGGCATCCTTTTTTCATTGTAATCAGAAGTTCATTTAATAGTTTTAATGGAATTTTTGCAGATTTACTCTTCACCTGTTCAAACATTTCTTTGCCTCTATATGAACCAAGTCTTCCAGGAAAACATTTTCCACACGATTCTTCAGCAGTGAATTCAAAAAGGTGATGAATATAATCAACCATATTAAATTTTTTAGGTATACTCACTACACTAGCATGTCCAAGCATAAATCCAGCAGTTGTAAATTCTTGAAAGTCTAAATTTAGATTTTCTATTTCTTTTAAAGGAACTACACCTCCTAATGGTCCACCGATTTGAAATGCTTTAACTGGTTCTTTTAATCCACCACCCATTTCGTAAAATATTTTTTTCATCGGTGTGCCCATATCAATCTCATAAACTCCAGGTTTATTAAAAAAACTGTCCAAACAAACAAGTTTTGTTCCTGCGGATTTTTTGTTTCCAATTGATGCAAACTTTTCTGGACCATTTATTAAAATTCCACTCGCAGCAGCTAATGTTTCTACATTATTTACGACAGTTGGTTTTTTGTACAATCCTTCAGTAACTGGAAATGGTGGTCTCACATCTACTTCTGCTCTTCTACCTTCTATAGATGCTATTAATGCTGTTTCTTCTCCGCATATATAGGCTCCTTGCCCTATACAAATATTTAAATCAAAAGAAAAATTGGTTCCTAAAATATTTTCCCCTAACAAATTTGCTGCTTTTAAATTATTAATGCTTCCATTTAAAGCTTCAATTGACTTTGGATATTCTCCCCTAATATAAAGAACTCCTTCATCTCCACCAATTACAAATCCACATATCATCATCCCAAATATTACTTTTAAGGGTTGTTCCTCTAATAAATATCTATCAGAGAATGCACCTGAATCACCCTCATCTGCGTTGCAGATTACATATTTTTTATCTGATTTAGCTTTACTACAAAAATCCCATTTCACTCCAGTTGGAAAACCAGCCCCACCTCTTCCGGTAAGATTAGAAGATAACAATGATTGAATTATTTTTTGTTTATCGGTTTTTAAAAAATGACTTAAGCTATCTTTAAATTTATTTAGATCAGATAATTTGTCATCCATCAAAAAACTTGTTGTAGCGAAGCTTTTTGCGGTAAACTTTTCTTGAATTATTTCTTCACCCTTTACGATCTGATCTATTTTATTAATGTCATTACCTGCATAGTTCTCGCCATCATAATGAAATGCATGATTTTCATAGCAATAGCCTAAACAAAACATTTCTCCCACCTTATCTTTGCCAAGTTTTTCTTGTAATTTTTTTTTTAAATTGCCTTGTGTTCCTGCACACATACATGCACTTCCATTGCATACAAAAGCTTTTTTTGCTCTGTGTTCAGGTCTTAAAAATTCATAAAAACTTTCAGCTCCATGAATAGTTGAAACGCCAACATGATATCTATCTGCAAGTTCTTTCATTCCATTTCCATTATTTGAGTTTAATGATCTTTCAGATAATTTTTGGAATAAATTATTTTTTAAACCTATTCTTCCTGATAACTTACTAATATTTTTAGACATTTAATTTTTAAGTATTACTCTTTCTTTATTTGTATATATATTAAAACTATTCTTTTTTACAAAGCCCAACAATGTCATACCAAATCTTTTTGCTAAGTCTATAGCGAGACTTGTAGGCGCACCAACTCCTGCCATAAGCCCAATATTTGACATTAGACCTTTTTGTACTAATTCAAAGTTTAGTCTTCCAGAACAGGCTATAAATTGAGAATGGTTATCAATTAATTTATTTTTATGTGCATGACCAATTAGTTTATCTAAAGCATTGTGTCTACCAACATCCTCTCTTGTAACAAGCACCCTTCCATTAACATCAATTAGTGAACTTGCGTGTATTCCACCAGTTTTTGAAAATTCAGCCTGCTTGCTTATCAATAAATCTGGAGATTTAGTAATTATTTCTTTTTTTATTTTAGGAAAAGACAAATCTAACTTTTGATGTTTAATTGCTTCAATTGATTCTAGAGAAGTTTTTCCACAAATTCCACAAGATGAATTTGTTAAAAAGTTTCTTTTAATTTTTCCTATATCTATATTTGATGAATTATTTATAGTTGCTTCAATTTTATTTTGAATATTATAATCTCCAACTTTTTCTCCCTTTTTTTCTATATTATCTATTTCGTCTATGTTTAAAATAATTCCTTCGTTTAAAAGAAATCCAGAAATGAGATCTTCATCGTTACCTGGAGTTCTCATTGTTATAGATAAATTTTCAGTTTTCCATTCCTGTTTTATTTTAAATTTTAAATTCATTTCAAGAGGTTCTTCCACTGAAACTGAATCTTTTATTTCTTCAGTTTTATCGTTTACTAATTTAGTAATGTTATACTTTATGTCCATTTAAAGAGGATATTTCTTTTTTAAAATAAGTCGATTTAAAACTACTCCAAAAATTAATATTATTATTGAGCCAATTATTATTGGATTTATTAAGTAATCTAAAGAAACACTTCCCATTATAACAATAATTGGATTTCCACCTGCAGGCGGGTGAGTCACATTTAGAATAATCATCAAACTTACTCCAATACCTACAGCCAGTGGAATTATAATATACAAAGGAAATGGAAAAAAATATAAAACTAGAATTCCAACTAAAGATGTGAGCAAGTGCCCAAAAAAAATATTTTTAGGTTGAGCAAATGGACTTTCGGGGTAACCAAATAGTAATACCATTGATGATCCAAAGGAAGCAATTAAAAATACTCCATAAGATGTTTTGTAAGTTAGCAATGTAAGAATTCCAATAGTTATAGACGAAAAAATTCCAGCTAAAATAGACCTCTTTAAATTTTTTACATTCATATTAATCTTTAAAAATTTTTGACAAAGTCTTAAATGGAAGCTTTAAACATTCTTTTCTAGATAAATTTTTTTCATTGAATAGTTTCTTAAAAATTGACCATTCTTTAGGAAAAGTTATTTTTTGATTTTCAAAATAATTTTCCACAATTTCAATTAATTTTTTTAAACTATCAACAGATCTATTTATAGACTTTCTAGATAATAGGCTAACAGAAGCCTGACAATAGATACAAGACTTACATTGATACCCAAATTCTTTAATTTTGTTACCTTTAATTTTTAAAGAAATTATCATTTCATCACCACATATTGGATTTTTATGTTTAGACTTATGAGTATGATTGTTGATTATTTTATTATTTTCAGTATTTGAAGCAATTTTTAAAATTTCTAAATCCATTTATATTTCTTTTATTAAAAAATTAATGTTTTATATTTGTTTTCATGAGTGAAAACAATATCATAGCAACAATCTTGGCGGGCGGAAAATCTAGTAGATTTGGAGTTGATAAATCAACTGTAAAATTAGGCAACAAAACTCTTTTAGAGCACACTATAGAAATAATACAGGATAAATTTAAAGAAATTTTAATAGTTACAAATAATAATTTAAAATTAAATAATAAAAAAATTATTTTAATTAAAGATTGTTTAGATGGTCAGTTAGGACCATTAGTTGGGGTATTATCAGCAATGAAATGGGTTCATGAAAATGAAAAAAAGTATAATTGGATAGCAACTTTTCCTTGTGATACTCCATATTTTAAAAATTCCGTAGTTGATGAAATGATAAAGTGTTCAAAAACTGAAAATTCAAAATTATACTTTCTAAAAAGTAAAGATAAAAGGCATAATATTTTTGGGTTATGGTCAATTGGCCTAAAGGAAACTTTGGAAACTGATATAAAAAATAATTATAGAAAAGTTGAAAAATGGGCGGATAAAATAGGATTAAAAACTATCGATATAGATAACAAGAAAAAATTTGGTAATTTTTTAAATATAAATACAAAAGAAGATTTAGACCAAGCAAAACATTTAGATAAATCATAATATGATAAAATACCAAAGAGCCTTACAAATATTAAAAAAAAATAAAATTAGAATTAAAACAGAAAAAGTATCCCCGTTAAGTTCTGTTAATAGAATTTCATCTCAAAATGTATACTCTCCATATAATTATCCCGCAGCTAATAACACGGCATTTGATGGATATGCGATTAATTCTAGCGAAACATCTAAGTTAAATAAAAAAAATATTAAAAAATTTAAAATATTAAAATCAATAGCAGCAGGAGACAATCCTTTAATAAAAAAAATACCAAAATTTTCTACAGTTGAAGTTATGACAGGAGCAATAATTAAAAAACCATTTGATACAGTTATACCAATAGAAAATGTTATTTATTTTCCAAATAATAATAATCCAAAATATATTATAATTAATTATAAAGTTAAAAAGAGCAATCATATAAGATTTAAAGGTTCTGATTATAAAAAAGGTCAAAAAGTAATTAGTAAAGGGCAGTTAATTAAACCTAGTCATATTTTAGCTTTTAAAACTTTAGGTATAAATAATATTAGAGTTAAAAGAAAACCAAAAATTGCTTTTTTTAGCACAGGAAATGAAATTTCAAATAAAATTAAAATTCCTGACTGGAAAATAAGAAATTCAAATAATCATTTTCTTAGATCGTTTCTAAAATTTTACTCTGTAGATTTTTTTGAAAAAAAATTATTGAGAGATAATGATGAGATTAAATTTAAAAATGAAATTAATAAAATTTTAAAATCTAATTTTGATTTAATTATTACCTCTGGCGCTGTATCGGCAGGGAAATATGATTTTATTCCAAAAATTGTTAACAAGTTTAAATTAAAAGAATTTTTTAAAGGAGTAGCTATCAGACCAGGAAAACCATTCATGTTTGCCAAATTTCAAAAAAATATTGCCTTTTTTGGTTTACCCGGGAACCCAATTTCTTCAGCTGCTTGTTTTAGATTTTTTGTAATGCCTTATTTAAATTTTTCATTAGGCTCTTCTCCAGAAATTTCATTAATTGCAAAAATAAAAAGTAATTTCACTAAAAAAAAAAAATTTACTAGATTTATAAAAGGTCATCTAACTTATTCTAATAAAGGTGTTCCAATGTTTGAAATTTTAAAGGGTCAAGAGTCTTTCAGAATTAATTCATTTGTAAAATCTAATGCCTGGGGATTGTTTCCTGATGGAAAATCAAAATTTAAAAAGGGAAATTATATAAAATCTTTTATTAATTTTCTTGAGTAACTCCATAATTGGTATTAAAAAAGCTTTTTATGCCTGATTTAAAAGATCCTAGACTAGCAATTCCTATAGTTTTACTAGCAGGTTTATTTTGGTCATTTGGACCATATGTTGTAAGACATATAGATGGCGCAGAAACAGTTCCTTGGCAATATTTATTTACAAGAGGAATTGTAATTTTTATATTATTAAATCTTTATCTGTATTTTGACGAAGGTATAGAATTTTTGCACAATTATAAAAAAATTGGTATCTCGGGTTTTGTTGGTGGAATTGGACTAGGAATAGGAATGGTAACTTTCATCTTGTCAGTTACTAAAACTACGGTGGCTATTACACTTTTATGTTTGGCATCAATGCCCTTTATTACAGCACTGCTAGGTTTTTTATTTTTAAAAGAAAATATATCAATAAGCGTTTGGATTTCGATTTTAATTGCTACAATTGGAATAATTATAATGGCTTTAGAAAATAAGGTTAGCGGTTCTTTATTGGGTCTTATATTTGGCATGATGTCTTCAATTGGGTTTGCGGTATTTTCTGTCAGTTTAAGATGGAAAAAAGAAACTCCCAAATTTACTACTGTTGCAATAGCTGGATTATTCTGTTTTTTATTTTCAAGTGTAATAATTTTTACTAACAATTTAAATTTTATATCGAGTGTAAAAAATGAAGCTTTATTTGCAACTCATGGAACTTTAGTATGTCTTGGATTAATATTGTACTCAATTGCTTCAAAACATATACCCGCAGCCGAACTTACCTTATTGTCACTTACCGAAGTAATTGGAGGAATTTTTTGGGTTTGGATACCATGGTTAGGAATTAATGAAATTCCGTCAACAAATACCATAATTGGAGGTTTTTTTATATTAATATCAATTTTTTACTATAGTTTAATCATGCAATCTAATAAGAGATTTATTGGGCTAAATTAATTTTAATGAATAACGAAAAAATTATAGTTAACAGCTGGAATGAATGGGATCCTCTAAAACATGTAATAGTTGGTAGAGCAGATGGATGCTGTATTCCTGCTCCAGAACCTGCGTTAGATGCAAAAGTACCTGAAGACTCAGACATGAAGGGAAGTTATGGACCAAGAACAAAAGAAACAGTAGATAAAGCAAACGAACTTCTAGATAATTTTGTAACTATATTAGAAAAAAGAGGTATTAAAGTAGATAGACCTGTACCTATAAATTCTAATCAAAAAATTTCGACACCAGATTGGGAAGCAAAAAGTATGTTTGGTTGTATGCCTGCTCGAGATATAATTCTTACTGTTGGAAATGAAATTTTAGAAGCAACAATGAGTTATAGATGTAGATGGTTTGAATATTTAAATTATAGACCACTTATTCAAAATTATTATAATTTAGATCCTCACATGAGACATGAGTCAGCTCCTAAACCCAGATTAACTGACTTTGATTATAGAAAAGATTATCTATCTGATAAAATTGGAGTTCAGAAAAGACTAGAATGGACAGAAAAAAAATTTTTCGTAACAACAGAAGAAGAGCCTTTATTTGATGCAGCCGATATATTAAGATTTGGAAAAGACTTAGTTGTTCAACATGGATTTACAACAAATTTAAAAGGAATTGATTGGTTAAAGAGACATTTTAAA
>MDSY01114723.1_pt1 | contig 11503 bp, 14 predicted proteins | sample 811131 | NCBI WGS metagenome assembly MDSY01 (sample SAMN05326643, study PRJNA326480) | marine metagenome | isolation source: seawater | place: Atlantic Ocean: South West | collected 2010
CCCTGGCGAGCGCATACCGCTGGAGCCAGGCTGCCCGTTTCTTGCTCTTTGAGCGCACACGGGCCAATAAATCAGCGGGTTCAGAGCTCCGCTATTTTTTTCTCACTTTTATATGGACTTTCCTTCCTACCTAAAATAAACCTGACGGCGTCATGAAGAAAAAAGAAGCTACCTGCTGGGGCGACACGTTCGCCATTTGGGAATTCGACCTTAACGTCCCTGGAAAAGCGCCCTCCACATACGGGCGAATGAATCGCGGCCACATCGTTGTGCTGCTCAATTTTGCGGAAAAGACCGCCCGGTTCTTCATGAGCCGCGTCACCCACTGTAACGCTCTTTGTGATATTGAGATCAGTGTGGAGGACTTCAAGCGCCTCTTCCCGACCAGGAGCTACCCTGGCTTCCGGGCCTGGTTGCGGGTCGCCCCGCCTGATGCTGACGAGCACGGGGTGGACCTGAACGAAGTCCTCGACGGCTTTGCCTGGAGCTACAACACGCTCACCAACAGCCTGGGCTTGCCTCCAGAAGAGGAGGATATGATCTTCCCTTACGAAGAGGATCCGTTGACCTGGTCGAAGGAAGATTGGGAAGACTTCACCGCCGACGACCACATTTCGGACGGCGAGAAGCTGACCTACTAGAAAATTAACCAGCGCCCCTCCGAAAGGGGGGGCGATTTTTTGTCATGAAAATATACGAAGTAAGAAACCAGGATAGCATCCACTACGTCACCTCCAAGAGGGCGGCGGAGTTGATGGGGAGACGCGGGTTGGGCGAGGTTCGACAGATCGAATTCGACCTGACGAAAAAGGGGGTTGCTGAGATGCTGAACGGCCTGGGCCTGGCGCCCTGGGCTGATTCTGACAAGCCAGGCGCCATTAGGATCACGGCCAACAAGCCGGAAGAGCCTGACCCGGACTATGATGATGAGCCCGACCAGTTCAACTCGGATGCGGAGGCGGATGCGGATGCGCTCGCCAGTGCCGGATTCGGAACGGATGAGGACTACGGACACTTTGGAGACGATGAGTAGAAGCGAATTACTTGATGCCCTGGCTGACGGCCTCCGGGCTGGAGACGCGACCCTGGCTGATGTCCAGGGTGAGGTAGAGGCTTACGAATCCTGGCTCGATGAACAGGCCAGGGAGGCGGAGGCTCACCAGGTGGCTGAGATGGAGATGGAGATGGAGCGCAAGGCCATGCGCCGCGCCATCCAACGCGCCCTGGTTAAAGAGCGAATCGAGAACCAGGCGGTGATTCCTCCCGGCCTCTCGATGTTCACCGGCGTGGATCCGCTCCCGCCCAGGGAGAAGACAATAAAGCGCCGGGTGCTAATCCTGGAAAGCTGGATCGAACGGGAGCTCTAATGAGTGCGAAGCATTTGAAAGACAAGTCCCTGGATGTCCAGGTTCTGATGGCCAAGCGCAACTACCTCAAAAGTGGGCAGTTGACACGACAGGCCGCTCTTCAGAGCCGGGCCAGGGGAACAGCAGCCGGCGATGTTTTCCTGGACGGGCTATACCGCCCTGATGTGTCGCCTGGGGATATCATCGGCTCGATTGATGTCTCTAAGTCTAGGATCGAAGATCAGTTGGAGATCATCCAGGGATGGAATCCTGACAAGATGTGGCTGATGCACCTGACCGGCGAGCTCCGGAACCAGGCCCTGGGGCTCTGGATGGAGAAGCGCCCCGAAAGGCCGGTCAATCTTTGGATCATTATGAAAAAGAAAGTAGGGCGGCCAGCCCTGAATACAGAAGAGAAGAGGGTCAAGATCTCCATCTCGGTATCGCCTCACACGGCGGACTACCTTGACGCGAGCAAAGCCACCCTGGGGAGCAGGGGCCACGTTGTGGACGCCCTGGTAAGGCATATAGATTTGGCCACGAAATTTGTGGTTCAAAAACCAGACAATACAACGAACGATGAAAGAACATCCTAACCTACCGACTGCCCTGGCTCATGCCCAGGTGCAGTTTCCTGCTATCCGCAAGGACGGCGAGGCTCAAGCCGGGCCTAGAAAATACAACTACATTACCCTGGACGAGATCAACCGCAAGTGCGTCCCCGTGCTTGCTGAGAACGGCCTGGTGATGACGCACGAAATATCGGGCCGGGAGCACCTCAAAGTAGTTTCCAACCTGATCCACGTTAAGACGGGCGACAACCTGACTTCTTCCTGTCCGCTTCTGATCGCGGACGGTGGGAACAGAATGCAGTCCCTCGGCTCTGCCAGGACATACGCCATGCGCTACAACACCGGATCCCTGCTGAATATTGCGGTGGACTTCGATGACGATGGCGCCGGCGCCGGGGACTCCCAGGCGGCTCCAGCCACTGCGACTGACAAGCAACTCAAATACATGGAGAGCTTGTTTGAGGCTGTAAAGGTGCCCCAGAAAAAGCGCGAAGATTGGGCCTCGAAGGTCTCGTCCGGTCGCACCAGGAATTGCGCGGAACTCACCACCTCTGAGGCTGGCCGCGTGATTGATCACCTTGCCGTGAAGAAAGACCAAGCCGCTGAATAATATGGACAGGAACCAAGTCGAAATTGCCGGGCGCCTTACCAGGGATCCGGAGATCCGCTACACGACGAGCGGACGAACCCTGGCTCAGTTGGGGATCGCAGTAAACAACCGCCGCAAGGGAGCTGATGGAGAGTGGATCAAGGAAACAACCTTCCTGGATGTGACTCTCTTCGGAAACCAGGCAGAGGTAGCCCAGAAGTATCTCAAAGTTGGAGACGGCGTCTTCATTGACGGTCGGCTCCAGTTGGATACCTGGGAGGACAAGAACACTGGAGCCAAGCGCCAGGCGCTCAAGGTCATCGGGATCCGGATGTCCTTTGTGGGTGGCGGAACCAGGGAGGGCGTCCAGGACGAGCGCCCCAGGAATGCTGACATAGACACCTCTACGTCACGCCCGACTGATCCCAAGGTTGAGCCCCAGGGAGACTTTGAAGACATCCCGTTCTAATATGAGCACGTTCTTCATTGACCTCGAGACCAGGCCGGCGCCCGAAAGGGTCCGGTCCTGGCTCGAGCCCCAGGCCCCATATGAGCCGCTCCCTCTCCTCGATCCTGAAAAACTGGTAGACCAGGCGCTGGCCAGTGACGCCCCTGACTGGTCCAAGATCGCCAAGTCCCTGGGAGTCCGTTGTGGGAATCTCAAGGACGAAACCAAGATCATGGAAAAGGTTCTTCACGCCCTGTCGGAATCCGCGCAAAAAGAGGTGGAGCACCTGGCAAGATACGAAGCCGACGCCATCCAGGCGGAAGCTGATGCGTTCTCCAGGGCCGCGCTTTGTCCCAGGACGGCTGAGATTTTCATGATTCAGTGGGCTGAGAATGATGGTCCTGTTTCCATCCTTTGCCAGGACGGGAACAAGTGGGAGCTCCGGAGGCGCAGGGATCCTGCTCTTGCTGAAATCGTCGAGGCCGGCGATGGCGGAGAGGAGGCCATAATCAGTGCGTTTTTTGACGCGGTGTTTAATGAGCACGGCTGGATCAATTCACCAGGGAAGCCCAAGCGAGCCCTGGTAAACTGGACAGGCGGGAATGACCGCTCGAACTTCGACTGGAATATGCTCTTGCGCCGCGCCCTGGCCCTGGGAATTGATGTCCCCTGGCTTCAGCAGCCCCGTGTTTTGCGGCCCAAGTTCCTGGACCTGACGCCAGAATTCCTCGAGCATGACAAGTGGAACAGCTTTTGCTCGCTGGAGAAGGCTTGCAAGGAGCTTGGCATCCCCACCTCCTCCACCCCTGTCACCGGCGCTACCTGCTGGAAGTTTTTTGAGGGGGCAATGCAGGGCGACCAGTCCCAGAAGATCCCTGTGGAAGCCAGGGAGCAGAAGCGCCTGGCGTTGGATTACGCCGCGCAGGATATTGTTTTGCTTCGGGAAATCTATTCCCGGATGTTTACTAAAACTGTCTAGCAGCAACAAGACACGGTGGGCCGCGCATACCAGGCTGGTGAGTGCCAGTCGAATCACGCGGACAACCTAATGAGAGATATGAGACTTAAAAAATTCGTCCGTGGAGACACGGTCATACGTTACGTTTTGGAGGGAGTGGAAGACCAGGAGCCCCAGGAGAAAAGCGAGAAGCAGTGGCATCCCCCGAACCCGGAGCTTGACCAGGCCCTGAGAGCTTTGCGGCCTGTTGTGGTGTCCTGGATGGAGGGCGGGAAGGATTGGGAGCGCATTATGGCCGTGGGCGGCTTTGCTTTGAAGCGGACGGCCTCCGGGACCAGGTCGGCGCAGCTCACGTTCACGCTCTCCCTGGGCGTCCAGGGCGGCGACAGGACCACGTTTACCACGCCCTTTGTCCGGATCGACCAGCCAGAAGATGGCGAGGACGACAAACCGGTGGCGGAGTTTGGCGAGGTCGAGCTGCTCGAAGCGGCGATCACCGCCGCCCAGGAATACATCACTGGTAAATGGCAGCCTGGTCGCCTGGGCGCCGGCGGCCTGGATCCAGAGGACATGAAAGAGCCTAAAACGGAGCCTCTCTTTGACGCTTCTTAACATCGTTATAGGAAGGAGATATTTTTTTACCCCCCCATTTCTTCTTCTTAAAGAGACGAACAACCACCCGTATCTGCTGTAAACCGCTGAAATCGAAGCCGTTAAAACGAAGAACAAGTTGTGAGCCACCTGGGATCCCCTGGTAAACAACCAGGCCCAGGGCAACTTGTTCCAGGTTTCACCCAACAAATCACAAGTCATGAACAACAAATCACCACTAGGCCCTCTCTTTTCCTACGCACACTCTCGATCATCAGACCCGGACACATCTCACCAGGCTGCCTCCGCCATGCAAGGGGAAGCGGCGGGGAGGGTGGAAGGGTATGTGCTTGATGCTCTGCGGCGCCTGGGAGGCAAGGGAACTGCCTATCAAATAGAGGTTGAAGTGCAGCGGTTCCACCCAGGGATTGATAGCAATACAACCTCTCCCAGGCTCAAGCCGCTCGAGGGCAAGAGATACGTGAGACGCACTGACGAGCGCGGACCAGGAAGAGGATCCAGGAAACAGATCGTTTGGGAGCTATGCGAAAAATCGGTATAGAAGAGCTCCCAGGGGAGTTCCTGGTTTACCAGGTTTACAGCGAGACAGATCCCACGATGGCCTACCGTGTGGACCTGGCCGCCAGGGACGGCAATGGCATCTGCTCTTGTATGTTTTTTGTGACTCAGGCAAACCCGAACTTCAACCGGCGCCTGGGTGCGATTGTCCAGGCCGGCGCCCTGGAAGGGCGGAAGGTGACGTTGAGAGAGGCCAGGAAACAGGCGTTCGTCCCCTGGGCGAGGAAGCGGAAAGGTTGCACGGAGTGTAAGCACATCAAAGTTGCTCGAGATCACTTCTGGAAGCACCGGATCCGTGATATGATCAGCGCCTGGGAAAACGGGTGGCCAGAGGATCTGCACCCGGTAATGCAAAAAGTATTCCGATGGGCACCGCTAGAAAAACACAACGAGACATAGAGGGATGGGCTATTACGGTTGGCGGAGAGGAGTCTGAAGCCTCTGAGCCCACCGTCACCGTTTGGGTCGGATGGACTGACGAAGACGGGATGTCAGCCTATGGGTGGAGCGGTCGCCGGGTGGAAATGTTTGCCCAGGAATGGACCGTTTTACCAGGCGGACAGGGATGCACTCACAGTGGCTGGTGCCCCCAGGGACAGAATCCAATGCCTTGGTGGGCCTGGAACATTGTTAAGATCCGATTGCGCCAGGAAGAGGACGGCGTGATCTAGTGTCGATTCTTTTGCCCAGGATCGACACGTTCCCTGGACCTGTCGATCTACTGACCTTCCAGGGCGGTCAACCTGGCTTCAATGTTTTCCAGGGGATCCACGACATTCTCGAGGATCTCGGCGGTCCTGGAATTTATCGAAATCTCCTGGCTCCTTGTTTCCCGGTCGTGATCGCGGTCCTTCCTCATGTCCTGGTAAACAATAGACAGGCCATACATGGCCACGGCTGCGATAGCAGCTCCCCCGCCCCACTTGCCCAAGGCCCAAATCACTAGCGATTTCATGTCTCCAGTAGGGACTTTGATTGTTTGTTCGACCTTTGAATCTGGAGGGGTATCGGGCATGGCCTGGGAGGGTTAAGCGATCTTCATAGGGTGTGCTTCCACCCTCACTTTGTGGCTCGATCCGCTGGCGCAAGTGACTGTCACTGGAGAGGCTGCCAAAAGGTTTACCGCTACCCCAACAACTCCTGATGTCACTTCGGTCAGGTCCGCGTGGAGGGCGGTGCCTAGCTGATTCACTGTGATCTTGGCACTTGAAAATGTCAGGGCTGCACTGGTGGTCCCGTCCTCAGTTTTTGCGGAGGAGTCGGCATGAATTGAAAAATGATGCCACCCGGTCACGGTAGGAGTGAAGCAGGGGATCCCGGCTGCGTTGGTGGTGATGTCTTTGACCATGATTCTAGGGAGTTATACACGTTTTCTCGGCCCAGGGAAAGGCTAAGGATTTAGGGGGATATATTTTTCCATCCACGCCTGGAAATCAGAATGGGACCACTCCTCCTCTTCGAGGTTGGTTTTCTCGGCCTCGGTCAGGTGGGTGCCCTCGTCGTGGACTAAAAGATAGGATCCGCCGAAACTGGTCTTGCTCTCGACGTAGTCGTAGAAATGCCTGGTTGTAGCGCCTGGCTCCACTGGCCGGCCCAGGTGAGCCTCCCAAATCTCCTGGCTCCTGGTCCTGGCTGCTGCCTTGCTCCTGTATTTTAGATATCTCATAGCGAAGCGATGGAGAAGTAGGCCATCGTGTTAGTTTCTGCGGCGGCGGCGTTGGTTGCTGAAAGGGCGCTGGCCCAGACGATCACTTCGTAGACGTTCCCATAGTAGGTCCGGTCTGTAGCGCCATCCGATTGATAGGCCCACCTTCGACCGATTTGAAGCGGCCCGTAGGTCCAAGCGTTTACATCTTTCGTGCAGTTGGTCTGAGTCAGGGTCTGGTTGACGCGAATCTTCTGCTCGTTGGATGACAGGCTTGGCTCGTAAGAAGCGATAACGATATCTTTCTGGCCGGCCCTGGCGCCGTTGGAACTAACCAGCTCCTGGTAAGAGTTATCTGAAGCCTGCCCGATTGACCAGGTGTAGTATCCGTTCCGGTAATAAATTTCTGTCCCGTATGGCTGGTAGTATCGAGCCCCGATCAGGCCATAGTAATCTGTCGCATGGACAGAGCTGTTCACCTGGGTCACCACCAGTTGCGTTCGAGAGTCGTCGGAGTTGCTGTGATCGAATCCTGTGCTCAGGTATTGATTTGTCCCGGTGTCGAACATCAATTCGACCGTATCTCCAATGGTCGTGCTACCGGCGGTTCGCAAATAGGGCTGCTTTGCGGCGGTCGAGTTTGTGGCGTTCTCGGATCCGACCTGGTCGTAAAGAGTAGTGACATGGCCAGTGGTTCCTGAGAGGAAGGCGCCCAGGTTCATTGTTCCACTGTAATCACCTGACGTTACGGTGATCCCGCTGGCAGAGGAAACTTTCCCGCTGTCATCGAATGCTACGTCAGCTTCGTCGTTGTCACTTGCTCGCCTTACTTTCATGGCATTCCCTGAATAGGCAGCCCTGATTTTTCTGACGCTGTAACCAGCGGCGGCGGTTGTCATGCCGTCCAGGTCCAGGAGAGGAGAGACTGTAGTGCTCCACACATCTGTGAGAATGGTGCCCTGGATTGAGGGCCGGCAAGATGGAAGAACGGTCGGGCGTTTTGAGCTCATGCTTTCTTAACCATTAGAAACTGCGAGGTGCCATCGTCGTAAATGAACGGCGCGTATTTGCGAATCCCGGCGGCATTGGCGTCAGCTTCGGCGCTTGAAATGGAGACCGGGCCGGCAATGGTGGAGCCGTTCAGGGTGACCTTGCTGGATCCATCCCGGCCTATGATGTCCAGGAAGTAGCCAGGGTAGGCGTGGTCTTTGAGGTTCCAATCGAACGCGAGCCTGGTCTGGTCGTAGTTTCTCCCCTGGAGATAGAACGTCCCATCCGGGAGCTCGATAGAATCTATTGGGCTGGTGGCATCAGATGACACCAGAACGCTGTTCATGGCCACGTTGGACGCCACTCCGGTGTGGGTGGAGCACACTCCCTGGAGGCGGAATCCTAGATCAACGACATCCACATCGTTCAAGTGAGCAAGAGGCGTTGCGGCGGTCAAGATCGGTGTAGCGCCGTAGCCTTGTCCATCGTCGCGCCTGGATACAATGCCCAGGATCTCTACGCCGGCGCCCCCGCCGTTTGCCTGGAGAAGGTGGTTTGAGTTGTTGCTGGCAACCTGGGCGATCCGGATGCCGTTGGCCTCCTGGTCCGTCCTAATGACGAAATTGCACAGCGAGGCCGTGATTGATTCAACGTGGCAGTTCTGGTTTGTTGCCTGGAAATCAACCCCAATCGTTTTGCACCGGTCATGGCACCTGGTATTGTTAATGATCGAGACCTTGACGCTCGGGGCTACGGCCCCTCCGCTGGTTATCACCTTGTTTGAGCCGTCAAAAGTGTAATGGGTCGTAAGGTCTTTTTTGACCCCGTCATAGTAAACGTCGATGTGCGAGGTGCTGCTGTAGGACGGGGTGACGTAGGGTGTGCTGGTTGAGTTGTTGCCGTCAGCGGAGCTGCCACCGTGGATCAGTTCATTGAAGTCTCCGGACGGAACGCTTTTGCAGACAAGCGGGGTTGAGTTAATGACAATGCTCTCGGCGGTCCACCCTTCGGAGCCCTGTCCAATTTGCAGGGCGTATATTTCTCCATCTGCAAAAGACCATCCCACGTTCTCGAAACGTAGCGGTCTTATCTTTGATCCTGGCCCCAGGTAAACCTTGGCGCCGTTGGAAATTGCGTTTCGTGGATCGTGGTCGTTCAGGTTCAGAACAAAGTTTCCGAACTCGGTATAAGCTGTCGTAGCCCCTTTGTCGGCGCTGCCCACTCCGCCGGTCTTGTAGTCATCGGCCCCCACGCGGAAGAGGTTTTTGTCGATCACCTTGGCGGTGGTCATGCCGTTGACCCATCGGAAAATGGTCGCGCTCTCCCCGTCCAGGACGCTCGAGGCCCCCAGGACGCTGGTGTTCCGCAACATCTTGATTTCCCTGGATGTCCGATAGGTGCCTCCCTGGTAAATTAGCTGGAATCCTGTCTGCACTCGGCGGAATTCATCAACGTGCCCTTCGTCGTTTGCCGCCCAATTCCCGGCGCTCGTCCCGGTTGCGTAGTAAAGCTGGTTGGTGTCCGTTTGCAGGGCAATGTCACCCACGGCGGACGGGCTGGCGGAGTTCCTGGCGGCATCGTTTGCCACCACCTGGTTAATGGTCGTGGTGTCCCGGTTGCTCTTGGCGTTTCTGATCAGCCAGTCGTGAACCAGGTGCCAGTCGGTATGGTTTCCAGGCTCGCCCATGACGTAGCGGTCATTGAATTCTGAGCCCTTGTTCATGCCTGGGTCGTCCAGGATACGGTGGTAGTGGTATCCCTCCTGGATCCAGGGCTCCCACAGGGCGCCGTGATACACGCTCCCGCTAGGATCCAGGTCAGACCCTGGTAAATTCCGCCACACTTCATTCCCTCTCAGGTAAGGCTGGTCAGAGTTTGTTCCTGATGCCGTGTCGTAAACCCCAGGGCGATTGTCAGAGGATCCGTTCCAGGCGGCGCCTCCGGATCCGCTGTTGCCGTCATTCATTGTGTGAGCCAGGCGGCATTTCCACACTTGAGCCAGGCCGGTCCTGGGATCGGTCAGAGAGTAGTAGTTGCCAGCGGTGGCAGATCCTCCATGCGACCAGGCTGAAGAGCTTGGCGCGGCAAATGCAGCGTAGGGTGCCTGGGAAGTTTGCCCCCAGGCGCCGCTCGAGGTGGCGTAACCCACCCACCAGGTCTTGTCATCTGTCTTGAAATAGAGCTGCCCAATCCATTCCGGCGTGGCTGAATTCTTTGCGCTGTCGGTTGAGCCGGTCTGGATGTCGTCAACACACTTGGCCCAATTCCCGGCGGAAGTTCCCGTGCCCCTCCACAAACAACCCGTGTCCAGTTGAACCCCAAGCTGCCCGGTAAACGCGGGAGCTGTAGCGTTCCGGTTGGAATCGTTGGCGAAAGTCTGCGTGGCCTTAACGTCCACTGTGAGCACACCGCCTAATTCGGTGGAGATCGCGGTGGCCAGTTGAGCATTTGTCTGTCCGGAGTAGGCGCCCGTCGTGGGATCCCACTGCCACCAGTGTCCTTTGCGGTCAGCGGCGGCTGGCAGCTCATTGACTGTTTCCCCTTCCGGGACGCGGTGAGCGTTCTGAATATGCCTCCAGAGCTGCTGGAGACCCATGACAATCTTGTCCAGGGTCCGCTCGAGGAGCGAGGATGGGAGGTCGCCGGAAGGAACCAGGTCCAGAGTCTGGGTCAGCGGGACCGTCCTGGTAATGGTAACGGTCTTAGTGATCGCGATGGCAGCCGTTGTCTTTACCTCGTAGGTCGGATCGGCTCCCGACGATGCCTGGTGAACTGCAAAATCCGTAGTCTCTACCTGGTCAACGTAGACTTTGATGTCTGTATTTGCCAGGAAGGTAAAGGGAATCGGGTATCCCGTGGTCGTGCTGTTGTTTCCAGCGTAGGATACCTCGTCTGTTTCTGTGGTCAGGCTCATTTCACTCGTCTTCTTCTATTGTAGTTGTATCCAGGCCATTTAGAAGCCCGAACTCGATCTCCTCCCGCACGGCCTTGGAAATAGACAGTTCCTGGGTGAGCTCGATGATCTGGTCAGTTTCCAGGGGAGCCAGGGCCTCGAGCAGGTAAGCTGTCTGGGCGTCCCATTTTTGCTGCTGGATGTCCTTGTCGGTTTCCCCTGTTTCCTTGTTGGTCGTCGGCCCCAGGAGTTCTGTCAGGGATTTCTTGTATTTGTTGAACCGTCCTTTGAACCTGGCACGGCGTCCTTCGTCCGTGAGATTGGAGCTGGTAAAGCCCAGGGTGGCTTCCCCGACATTGGCAAGCTGGGCAAACAGCGGCCCACCAGGGATCAGGTTGCCCCCGGCCTGGATCATATCTATCGTAGCATCCAGGGATTCTTCTTTGCCGTCTTCGTCCTGGGCGTCGATAAATTTTTTGGTTCCGCGCCCTAGCTTTTCGACTGCTCGAACAGCGGGGTTTTCCGTATTGGTAAACTGGTAAACGTCCTCCCCAGGAATGGCAGATGAATTGATCAAACTGCCCACTACCCATTCGTAAGCCGGCCCATAAATAGGGATCCCCGCTGCATGATTTGCAGCAAGGCGATGCGCCCAGGCTTTGCCGTCAGTCAGCTTTTCTATCACGCGGTCCAGGACTTTTTCTTCATCGTCCTCATCTGCTCTGAAGACTGCCTGGTAGGACAGTCGGATTATGTGCTCCAGGGCGAGTAGGAAAAACGAGGATGTGACAAACGCCTGAGCCGCCATTGCCTTGGAGTCGTAGATCCCTTTGCCGGTGGCAAGTTGCCTGGCGGATAGGATGGCCACGGAAAGGTTCTTTCTGGGCTCCGA
>MDSY01134259.1_pt1 | contig 11503 bp, 4 predicted proteins | sample 811131 | NCBI WGS metagenome assembly MDSY01 (sample SAMN05326643, study PRJNA326480) | marine metagenome | isolation source: seawater | place: Atlantic Ocean: South West | collected 2010
CTTGTCAAGCCTTCTTTCCAAGCATTTGCAATTGTCGTGTCTGCTTCAGCAGACCATCTTTTAATTCCCATTTTAGATAATCACTCCTGAAATGTCATTCGCTGGATACTTGACCTCATAGATGACATTCTTTGGCATCTCGATATATCTACCATCCGCAGAAGTTGCGTCGTCTAAATCAAATCTAATACTGGAGTATACTCTCTTGCCAGTATTTCCAATCTTTTGTGTAATCCGAACATCAGTTACATCTACCAAGCCTTCTACTTTTTTTAATTCTTTATATACGTCTGTAATAAAGAATGGCTCACCGATGTCTGGGTAGCGAAGATAGTAATCAATTAAACGCTTTCTAGCTGCCTCAAGCACGTCGTACTTCGATGCTTCAATAGAGCCGACTGCTGTAAATTCAATAGCTAAATTAATAACCTTCGCATCCATAATGTCAATAGTGTCATTAATCATTTTATTTTTTTGCAGCCAAGTTTTCAAATTATTCTTGACAACGCCATTCGTTCCTGTTAAAGTACCACTTCGGTTTTCTGAAATAACATACAAGTTCAGATTCCTCTTTAAAGAGTCGTGGTCTCTAAGAATCTTACAACGCTTGACGCCGCCGAACTTTCGCGGCATTTGATATATCATTGATTCATAATCTTGCTGTGTTACTGCCCTGTTCTGAGTTGCGAACGTATCATAAATTCTATGTTTTAGTTCTGTAGAGGAAGGTAACTGAACCTGACCAACGAGTGGGCTTTCATTATCTACCTCCAACGAACCTATAACAGACTTCACAAGCGAAGTGTCAAGTGCAGATAAATCTTCAAATTGAAGCTGCTTTTCAATAACTGAATTAAGCTGTCCAGTTCTACAGTTAACATTAGAAGCAGTATTCATGCGATAGTTTACAGTCAATGTTGTCTGTGATGGACCCACCCCGAACTTGTCGCTTTCGACAAGCCTTGTTGGGTCGAACGACTCATCTGTAATGTAATCTTTTCCGTGTACTTTCATGATAACAGATGAAGGGTCAGCAATCATATCTTTTGGCAACGACATGTCAGAAGACGCACCAAACTGAAGTACAGCTTTTCTTCTGTTTCTCTCCACTACGAATCTTCTTGGCACCATAAAAGGCTTTAGAATTTCTGCTGCTTGGTCGCCAACTGAATATGCATAGGTAGAACCTTCACATGTCTTATCTCTATTAGTAATACCTCTGTAAATCACGTTTTGTGATAGATAATCTGTTTCGTAATATTCGTTGCCTTCAAGGTCTGTCACAGAGATTACCTCCGCAATATCGAGTGCGTTTAATTCAACTCTTCTAAACTTCTTGAATTCTGACAATTCATGCGTCTCTACATAATATCTTCCTGATACAACTTGCCCAAATGCTTTTACAGCAAAAGCAGTTGGAATACCAGTTTCGTCATTCTGTCGAGCTACGCGGACCTCATTGTTTGGGTTTCCAAAGTACACATCTTCATTTAAAATAAAACTTGCTCCTGTGGTCGCCCCAAATAAACTGCCCCTCTTTAGGATTGGCATATATCTTTTGTCGGGTCCAAGCCCCGAAGATAGTGCTGGTATTAGGACGTAGAAAGTGGCGGTTCCATAAGAAGAAGGGGCTGTCTTAAATTTATAGCCTAGTTGCCTGCCGAGCTTTAAAATATTATTGTATTCTACAGCGGTATGTAAAAATGTTTCGTTCGCTTGATAGTCCAAATAGAATGACAACATATCACCGATATACGCAACAGTATCAATCATCAAAGAGCCGAAAGAAGCCTCATTGAAATCTCGGTATGTGTTTGGATAATAACGCTTTACATAATCAATCAAATCTCTTTTGATTGTATCAAACTCGCGACTCGTATACTTGATTGCGATGGAGCGTACTTTTTTATTACTCATTCAATTAATCCTCGTATCACTATAATTAGACAGTTTGTTCACTTAAACCATTTGTATTGTCACCAGAGACATAAATTTTAAGCCCATCAACACTGTCAAGCGGCAAAATTTTATAAGTGATACTAACAGACAATGTATTATCTTTTATTGCTGGATTATCATCGAGCTTGCCAAATTCAACATCCAACAATTTAACAAAGGGTAAATATTTTTTTACTTGCAGATTTATTCTGCCTTCAATGTTTCCCCAAGTTTGTGGGTGATTTGGCTGAAACAAAAAGTTTTTCAGCCCCACACCAAAAAGCGGGTCCATCATTCTTTCGCCTGGACAAGTAAGAATAAGCATTTTGATGTTCTGCTTAACCATCTCCTTGTAGGTTTTTGTTAATCGATACCCATCACTCGGGTCAAGTGACATTGGGAGCTTGGGCGATAAACCTTCAGACATAATAGATTCCTCCTCTTCTAAGTATCTCTCTGTGAAGAAAGTTTATTGATTTATTCGTCTGAATATCCTGTGCCTGTATTCAAAGATGACGCTCCAGCAATTGCCGTAATACTTGACTGCACTTGAATAGAAGCTTCAGTACTTGCTTGAGCGCGCAGCATCGTATCTTGCAGCCCAATCGCCAAATCCGCAGTGAATTGTGAACCACTGTCATCGCACGAATCAGAAGCCGAATTTGGTGTAGTATTATTTCCATCAGGAATTCCTAAATCCCTCAATGATTTTGATGTAGACGATTCATCGCCTTCAGGGTCAGAGCCTCGCGTGCGCTTCCACATGCCAAGACCCAATGCGTGATACGCGCCCGTAAGTGGCGTAATCGGTGGACCTGGGAACCCAGGAAACAAATTTGCTGGCAGTACCAAGAATGTCCATGCCAACGTTGGGATATTCGCGTTCACCATTTTTGATGCTATGGCTAGCTTATGCGCCAAAGAGATATTTGGGTCAGATTTTTCTACTTGTTTTTTGAACACCTTCTTGACAGCTTTTGCAGTAGCTTTAGCCACAGTCTCAAAGCCAACACCTTTTACAGACTTACCCCACCCAACAGGCATGTTATAGTTCCAAGAGTTATCTCCAGCGGGCATGTCTTGAACATCAAATTCATTGTCAATCATTTTTGCCAAACCTGCTTCGCCGCCGATAGCATCTAGTGCTGGATTTTTTTGCTTATAATCTCCCTTAGAATTTAAAGCAAAAAATATTGTTCTGAGCTTGTCCTTTGTTTCACAAAGGGCTGATGAAATTTCTCGTTTGCTCGAAACTGTTTCCTTACAATACAGTGCTAGGATAGAATTAAATCTATAAATTGGAAAGAAGTATTCTGTCAATGCCTTAAATTCTACAGAAGATGTAATCTTTGTTAATGACATATTAGTTGGATTTGTTAATTGACTTCCTGTCAAATCTTCTTTAATATCAATGACTGGAAAAGGATTCGTCTCTTTAAGAAGATATACGTGAGTTCGATTCATATGAGTGGTTGTACCAATCGTATCGCCACTATGAATAGCCTCTTGAGCATTTCCTATACGAATAGAATCAGATGCGCGGAGCGAGTCTACAATCTCTATTAGCTTATATGCTTTATTGTGCACTGCGTCCTTGAGGCTGACCCCATCATTTCCATTTTCAAGATTTGCGACATAATTGAAAACATCTTCTGACTCTGATTTTGAAACTTCATAAGATTTAGTCCATGCCGCATCAAACAATTCTTTTTCTTCAACCGAATCTTGCTGCATATCTGAACCTCCTTCAAACACCACAGAAAACATATCGTTTTCAAACGTAGGCGGCAGATACATTACGCGAACGCCTTTTCTAACTGCGGCAAAAAGAGAATTTGATGGGTCTCCAGCAATTTGAATCCCATCAATAACAGGAAGGTCGCTAATCATTTCATTATAGTCCGTTGGGGTCATGACACCATAATACTTGTACCACTTAGGGTTTCCAGAGTCGGACATCTGATACTCATCAAAATTTGCGCCTCTATTTTTAATATTCAAAATATGGTCAGGTCCAAACAAATCAGGTGTCCACCATTCTGGTCTTGTCGCATGGTCAATCACTTCAATGTAAGTTTCCACATACAGAGTTCCGTTTTCGTAATTAATTGGTGCTCTGCCAGTAATATATGATTCTGTTCTGAAGTCAGACAAGCTGGCATTTTTTGCTGCTTTATTTGCCTGTGCGACTAAATCTTCTATACTTGAATATACGCCTGCTACAAAAACCTGTTCTCCTCCTTCGCTCTCCGTATCAACTCCATATGAACCACCAAACTCGTCGCGAGTTAAATAAGAAAGCAAACTTTCTGTTCCCTTATTAAAGAATTTTGAATCCATTGTTCCATAATCAGAAATCTGAAATGTGGGCAAATAATTTGTTATAAATTGTTTATCTATTGTTTGTAAGTTTTTGCTTGAAATCAAGTTTTTCATAATGGACATCACAGCGGTATATTCTTTTTCAATCGCCTGATTGAATGCTTTTGTAAAAACATCTGATGATTCCATATCGGACTCGCCTTCTTCAAGGTTGGGCTCCTGAGATTCCTCAACTTCATACATTGAAATTACTTGCTCAATAAAATCTTCTTCATATGTTCCTTGTGGGCTTAAAGGCTTTCTCTGTCCATCATCCGCTGTTACATACACAGGCTCATCGTATTCTCTTAAGCTTTTAAGTATATGACCAATGATATAATTTTTGTATGCATCTTCTGGAATTGATGGCGCGCTAAAAACAGAATTTGAAAAGATGCTCCTCAAGTAATGGTCAATCATATAAGTTCTAAACGTAGATTGAATGCACAACTTCATCATTTGTTTTTCTGGGTCTGATAACTCATCAGCAGGAGAACCATCTGTTGGTTTTGTAGTGTCAACACATCCACCATTTTTTATGTCTTCTTTCACACAATCTTTTTTTGTTTTCAGAGCCAACGGATGTGTGTCTTTACCGTCTAATTGCTGTTGTCCTGTTGGCTCGGGACTAAGCTGCAAAAACTCAATAGCTGGCGTCGATACAGACATTTTAGTCTCACCCTGACTTGGGCTCTCAACCTGAATGTTTTGAAAATACGGGCTTGTAGAAATTTTTTGTCCGATATACGCGAATATATCTGTTGTGATATTTGAAAAAATTCCACCTTCTCGTGTGACATCACTCAAAAATGTGCGACTACCAAAATTAACAACATCGGACCAACGAGAATCGATGAGAGAGGCGAACCTGTGCATTGATGTAACTGTGGATGGAATATTGTATATGGCTGGGCTAAGCACTAAAGGCTCGTTTGAACTGTCAAGGTCAGACATAAGACCCGCCACCTGAACCATGGCTTGCACTTCATTTGTATCCAAAAGTGGAGAGCCATAATCAATAGACGTGTCAGAACTCGCAGTTTGTCCAAGGTTCATTGAAACTGCGCTCGATATTTCACTTATCGATGCAAGCTGGTTCTGTTGATTAGCGACCGCTTGCGCCGTTTGAAGGGAAGCCATCGCTGAAACATCTGTAAACTGGTCTAGATATTCCACGATATCATCTGACAACTCGTTCACAGAATAATTCCTATACACAACCTTGTCTCCACGAAGAACGACTGTTAGAAACCTATTATCATGACCGTCACCCGAAGTGATTTCAGGAATTGAAAGGCTTGGTAGAATATAAGATAGCGACATATTTCCAGCCGCACTTAATTCATCAATCATTGCTTGAATTAAATCGATGGTGTTCGCATCCTGTATCTGAGACATAGAGTTTTCTAAATCTCTAATTTGTGCGCCTGCCATGTTGGGCATCTTAATAGAAACCCCAAACCCGCCAAAAGTTGTATCAAAGCTAGCCTCGACTGAGCCCTGCTGTGCAACACCATCAACAGTATAATCATCGATTTGAAATACTGGGTGGTCATAAGGGAAATATTTATATTCAATCAATTCATTGGTCTCTATGTTTGAAAGAAGATTATAAAGAATTGGCATTGATTTTCTAACAGCAGACTTGATTTCGACTTTGCCGTCGTAATCGCCCTCTTTTTTAAGGGCTGCGCGGGCTGTAGCTGCATCACTATATTTTGCTTGCACAATCGGATTAAGAACCGACTTACCTTCGTCAATAAACAACTCTACTTCTTGCGACTCTTCTTCCTCTGTCTCTGTAACAAACGCATCGGGATATTCTTTTAGTTCATTGGTCATTGCAACTTCCAAAGGAACAAACAAACAATCAACTGCTTTATCAACCGCAAAATCAATAGACTCATGAGTCAAATCAATTAGTCCTGCTTGAGTGCCAGAACCTGGGGTCACTCTTGCGCCTTGGTCTCCTGGGGCTCCTTCGTATTTTGGGGGTGCGCCTTTTTGACAAACAATCGGTGGAGGCGTGTAATCATCTGACAAAGGTCCATTGTTTACTATATCTGCCAATACCTTTGCAGCATTTGCTTTTCTTTGACGCGCTTGAGCAAGCTGAGCTTCAATTTGGTCGTCTGTTATGTCGTCTCCCTTGCTTCTCAGAATTTGCCTTCTAAGGTCAGATACATCATCATTCGAGCACAACACATCGCCCAGTATCGGAGACTGAGCGTCGGTAACTGGTGATTCAATAACCATACAAATTGAAGGGTCAATTAAATTGCCAAATGCTCTAAAAAAATCTGATACTCTGGTTCTTGTTCTTAAATTCATTTCTGGATACTTTCTAGAAATAAAATTTCTCGCCAAGAGTAAAATTCTATTTGAAGCTTTTCCGTTTATTAGCGAACAAAGTTCAATAGGCGTAAACATAAGTGAAACGTCGTCAAGCATATCATTTACTTTAGCTCTAGTTTCTGGTGTGACCGCATTTCGTGCTTCATCCGAAGAGGGGTTTAATTTTGCTGCCGCTGCTCCATCGTCAGACAATCCAATGCCAAGCCCAGCCATAATTCCCAAGATAGGGTCTTCTTGTCTTGTATCGTTTGGACTTTCATCGAGCATATCATTAAGGTTTTCCTTACCTTCATGCTGAGAGTCTTGTACCTCACACGCACCAATAGATTCTTCTAGGACAGATTTGACCATCGCTATAAACAACTCGCTCAAAAACGTAGTTAAAGCGTCTTCAATGGCGTCACCCATTGAGCCCATAATATCTTCCGTAGGTAAATTATCTGGGAGTTCAATAGAAAGGGAATTTATTTTAACAGGCGTACCCTGCTCAAAAGGATTATTTGATAAAGATACATCCCCAACCAAATCATCTAATTTTTTGCGTGCCTTCCCAAGCTCGTCTGCAAACGTTGTATCAAGATTCTGCCCTAATCCGTCGGACACATCGCCCAAACTACCTGTACTTAAAATATTTGTGGCATCAGCCACCATGTCTTGACCACCTGTTAAAGAATCTGCCAAAGAGTTAAGACCATATTTATCTAACGCCTCAGTAATACCAGACAACCCAAGCTCTTCAAATTTAGATTTTAGCCCTGCCAAATCATGCCCGCTGAGACCAAGCGCGTCCATGTTTAAGTTCTCCAGTCCTAAATCACCGAAGCTGAGAGAGCCGATTCCAAAGTCTCCGATGCTGAAGCCTTCAAGCCCCAACTCAGAAATGCTAAAGCCATCGAGCCCAAGCTCGCCAATAGTCATGTCTGGAAGAGATGAGAACCTTAAACCATTCAAATTAAAATCTGGGAAGTCTCCAATTGTTCCCATCGAAGGCAAATTCAAATCCGCGATTTTTAGATTTGGAAACTCAATCCCTACATCAAATAAAGACTGTATAGAGAGATTTCCTAACTCTGGAAAGTTTGCACTTAGGTCGCCAAATGTTAAATCACCAAGTTCAATGCCATCTAAATCAATGCCGATTTCATGTATGTTAAAGTCGGGAAACCCTAAACTACTCAGGGTAATGCCATTAATTTCTAATCCCAAATCTCCAATATTTAAATCAAATCCAAGTCTGCCAAATCTAATATTCATTAGCCCAAGGTCGGCAATTGTATAAGAGCCAATATCAAGATTCAAATCACCGATACTCAAGTCACCAAAATCAATATCTTCCAGGCTGATGAGGTCAAAATTAAGCTCATCAAATAATCCAGCAATTCCTAGCTCGCCCAGACTTACGTCTGGAAAATTAAGAGATGACAGGGATAGTCCTGATATATTCAAGCTCCCCAAATTGACATCTGCAAGATTTAACTCGCCAAATGTCATTCCTTCCAAACTCATGTCAGCAAAGCTAACACTGCCAAGGTCGAGCGATGACAAGCTCACATTGCCAAGGTCCATCATCTCAATATTACCAAGCGACCCGACATCCAAGTTTGGCGTTGCCCAGTCATAATCAAGCGATACGTCAGGAATATCTCCTAAACCTGGGACTCCCTCGGTTAAAATATCTGGCGAAATAGCATCCATACATTGCTTGATTAAATCTGCAATGCTAATCTTATCGAGCACCTCGCTAAATGCATCGTCAACAGTATTAATCTTATCAAGGGTTTTTTGTAAACCTTCGCAAGATGCGATTGAAGAGCCAACAAAATCAAATGCTTTTTCTCTATTTTCATAGAGCCTAGCTTTTAAATCCATATCTCCAAGGTTTCTATCTTCCGATAATTTTTCTGCATAAGTTTTTATTGGCAAGGAGTCTGTAGCACGAGCCAACTGCTTTGAAAGTCCTTCTAAATTTGTAATATCCGCAGGATTCTCTTTTCCACTTTGCCCAGGCATGATAGCGGGTGGGTCTGGTAAAGTAAAGGTGTTAATAAATTCTGTCCACGGTCGGTCACTAGCTTTCTGAGTCGATATTAAGTTAAGCTGCCAAACATATCCTTGGGTTCTTTGTGAATCAATCGGAGAAGAATCTACAAACTTCTCCATTCCCCTAGCCATTGCGATTGTCTCGCCAACCTCGGTCGTAATAGAAGCAAAAACTGGTGTTAATGTCTCGTCCCAGCCGATTTCCAAAACTTGTTTTTTCTGAAATGGGTCGTGTTTGATTTTATTGTCCTTGAACAAGTCGGAAAGATATTTTGGAACTTCTCGTAATCTTGATGCCTCTGTGCGAGAATCATAATCTATTACCGAGCCTTCAAAATTGTCAATATCTTTTGCATATTCTTCCAGAAGCATTGCCGCATGTTCAATTTTTGGGACAAACTCATTTGTAATGTATGTTGACCTAAGACGCACCTTTTCTACCATATCCCAAGCGACGAGAGTGTTTGTTTGACCAGTCGATACTCCTTGTGCATCTTGCAAAGGAGGCACATATCTATGAGGAAGCGTAACAAGAACCTTTAGATAAGAATTTATTCGCGTGTCAACAAAATAATCTGATGCCCTAACAAATTGAAAAAATTCGTTCTCTGTCTTGCTCATCAAATCATCGACGTATGCGTCTCCAGATTCTTTTCCAGTGTGCATTAAAATGTGCTTTAAGCCAATCCTTGTTGCAATTCGTAATCTGTTAGTAATATCTGCTCCACCAGTAGAAACATAACTAACAGACGTGCTCTCATCTTGCGAATTTTGAAGAACGTCGGCAAGCTCCACTGTCACTTTATATTGTGCAGTATGCTCATCAAGAATTACTTCATTAACTTTTTTCTTAGTCCAATCGGCGATTGGGACAGCAGACGGGTTTCCAATCGACGCCGCTTCACACTTCATCTCGGCACTGTTTTTTGTATTTGTGAGCTTTTTTATAAATTTGTTTGAAGTATACAATCTTTTTTGAGGATAATTTTTTCCTACGACCTTTACTTCAGCCCACTCGCAGTTATAACCTACCGCCTCATCAATTACTATAAGGTGTGTGCCGTTCGTCATCATATCAACAATCTTGCCTTTGATATGATTGTCTTTAGCTGCCGAATCAGAGCTTTGAAGATAAGCTGGTCCATCTCTCAACGCTAGTCGAGAATTTACATCAACTCTATGTGTTGCTTCCGTGGGCAAGGAAGGGAATTTTTCCGTTGCTTTTGCCATATCTTAATTAACCTTATTGTAGCGACTGTTTATGTATTTTGTTCCTGCTTTTGTTAAATAGGTTTTCTTGCACAATTTTAAGTTTGCTTTGTGCTTGGCTAAATCTATTTTACTCGTTAAAGTCAGCTTTGCAACAGTAGACATACCAGATGCTACAACGGTAGGAGAAACAAGTGTCGCGCCAAGTATAGGGACTAGGTGAACATGGCTAGTTAAAGCAGTATTAAATTGTATCTGCTGCATTAAAAAGCTGTCTACGATTCCGTTCAGCTTGTCAATATGGTGAATGATTCTACCCAGACATGCAGCCAGATTATCACCAACAGGAATTGGTTGTAATTTTTCATCATCATTTCCCGCAATAAGGTCAATGCCTGTAACATCTTGTACTTTTGCCCCCTGTGAGTTCTTTTCATCAGTTCTAGTAACAAGCTTGATACCCTCGCGAGCGACAACCCTCACTGCATCTGCCTTAATTCCAATTCCTGATTTTGCCTTGCTGTTTCCAACTGCCCCGTCCACTAATTTAAAATTTTCATCAATATCAGTTTTTTGACTAATATAGATTCTTGCTGAATCTACTTCAAAGTTTGGGTCGGCAAATACAACATTATTTTGTTTATCAGAAGAGCGAGGTGCCCAAGCCATCCTACCAACACACATATCAATCATTGATGCCTGCGTATCACCAGAGCCCCCGTAGCCACTAAGTCGAGAAGCGGGTCTGTCTCTTCCTAAAACAATGTATGAATTGTTTTGACCTTGCACAACAGTCTCGCAGGGTGCTTCAATATATTCAGGAATAGGCTCTGACATAACATCACCACCCACCCCTCTTGCGCCCAGCTTATTTATTGCAGGCTGATTATTAAATAATTCAGCATTGCGACGAAACATGCCTTCTAAATCAATTGCTTTTTTAGATGACATAAACACCTCCTTCATCAAGTAGCCTAAACTCTACATCAATAAGACTGTAGTCTACTTTATAATAACCACTACTATCGAGTACAACTGCCTCTGGTTTTATTCTTAAGATATCTTGTGCCATAACACCTTCATATGTTTTACCTTCATCACGCTTGTAATTGAAAGTATACACGGGGATGCCCGATGGTGATGAGCCGATTTGATAAATATTTTCTTTCAATCGAATGTCACTAAAGCTTCCACCGCGAAAAGTTTTATGAGCTTCCTTTGCAGGTGGATGCGGTGCGATTTGCGCTGGTGTATATACAGTTTCCAAAACCTGACCAAATGTTGTTTTACCAACAACAAGTCCAGCATTTTTTCTTAAATCAAAGTGCCATGCCTCAGATGCGCCGCTACAATTTTTATACCAGCTTGACCGACCAGAGATTCTTTCCATACCGTGGGCTCTCATGAGTTTAGTTACATTCACCCAATATCCCTTAACGGGAACTGTTCCTGGCGGGCTTCCTTTCTTCTGTACAATTGCATTCAGCGTCTTGTGCTCGACTTCAAATGTAACTCCCTTTTTTTCAACAGAACCGCTTGTTTTATCACTTCGACACCAAAAGATAAATTGTTTGTTATCTTCAGGGTCAAATTCAATTAC
>MDSY01094857.1_pt1 | contig 11501 bp, 10 predicted proteins | sample 811131 | NCBI WGS metagenome assembly MDSY01 (sample SAMN05326643, study PRJNA326480) | marine metagenome | isolation source: seawater | place: Atlantic Ocean: South West | collected 2010
CGTTAGCGGACTGCAGGGTGACCGTGTACGGCGAGTTGCAGGAGTAAGCGATAGCCAGGAAGCCCTGGTTGTCGGTTTCCAGCATGTCGACGGTGTAGTTTGCGGAACCTTCTGGGATCAGTTCACAGTTGCTGGCCACTTCGCCGCTGAGGTTGATGACCAGTTCTTCTGAGTCCTGGGCTGCGGCAGCGCCGGCGAACATGGCGACTGCTGCAATAGCTGTAAGTGTACGCTTCATTGTGGTACCCTCTTGATTCTCGGCATGGGTGCAAGCCATGACCGAGGCGTTCTGCCGAGCCACTATTGGCAAGGCAGGTTCCCACTTTCGTGGGCGGAATTGGCGAGTGATCGCCGGCTCAGGTCACGGGGCATACGTGTCCCGTGACCACACTCCGAATTTTGAGTGTGAATTCGGAAGTGATCTCGAATCTTGTGATGGTAACGAACTAATCGTGCTCGCAATATTCTTTGCTGCTCTGATGTCCCCTAATCTACGTCTCCCAATGACTTGGCATGTTCTATGTCAATCCGTCCGCTCATTTCTCCAGCCCGTGAAGCCGGGCAGAAAAGCGTGTCCCCGAACGTCCCTTCGACAGCTACCTACTATCAAAGGTTAACCCGATTTAACCCCCATTTTGGGGATGGCTCAAGACCCAATTTTGATTTTGCGAATCGCTGCGCGTTCAAAATAACGCCTCTCAGGCGAGTTCGGTGGGAGGGTTAACACGTCAAAAGCGCCGTGGACGAACCATAAACTTAACCGAAAGTTTGAATGAAATTGGTTGCTTTTGTCCCTCGCGACTTTCGGATTCTCGCTTGCATCCTGTAGTAGTGACAGTGCAACTCAAGGGGTGGCAGGGGATTGGGCAGCTTATGCCCAAAACCTGAGCGACCAGGAGAAAAGCCTCCCAGATCGCCAAGTATATCGGAGAGAGTCTATGCTTAAGAATCGCGCGCTGGGGGAGGGTAAAGCTTTTGCGACGCACACCAAAAAAAGTGTAAAAAATGCATTAACCAGGCCCAAAATAGTATTCGCAGCCGCGCGGACCAGATTTTCGGAGCGCGATCTCTCAAACAAAGCGCCATTACTTTATCAATCCAAACGATTGTTTCGGGCGGGCCGAATCACTCCGTGCCCTGTTCGCCCGAATCGGGAATGCGAATCGATCAGGTTCCGACTCCGCCCTGACAGGCGAATCGCTCGGTTCTACTTTTGCGAATGCGATCTGACGCTCGCTCCGATTGGCTGAAATCACGCGCTTGCGGTCATCGCCCGGTACGAGCCGGGGGTCTGCCCCGCCCAGCGTTTGAACGCCCGGGTGAAGGCGCTCTGTTCGGAGAAGCCGGTCAGGAAGGCGACTTCCGCGATCGAATAGTCGGTTGCGGCCAGGAAGCGTTCCGCACTTTCGCGCCGGGCCTGATCGACCAGCGCCTGGAAGGTGAGCCCCTGATCCGATAACCGTCTTTGCAGCGTCCGCGCGCTCATGCCGAGATCAGACGCCACCTGCCCAAGTGACGGAATGCCATCGGTCAGCACATCCGCGATCTGAAGCACGACTTGCCGGTCCAGCGACCGGTCGGCGGACTCTGCCGGTATCATCCCCTCTGCCTGCGAGCTGAGGAACCGCCAGATGCTCTCATCCCCGACCAGGTTGGGCTTGTCGAGGCGCTCGGCCGGAATGATCAGCGCGTCGATGTCTGCGCCAAATGTGATCGGACAGCGGAAATGCGCCTCCAGCACCTCCAGAGACCCGGCAGGCGCCTTATGGCGGAACTGCACAGCGCCGGGGCGCGAGTTTGGCCCCGTCGCCTCCCGGCACAGCGTCACATAGGTGGCCAGCGCCCCTTCGCTGGAAAGGTCCAGCCCCAACCGGGACATGTTCGGGCGCTCATGCGTCCACCAGAATGTATCGCCCTTGTCGTGCAGCTTGAAAGTCGACGCTGTATTATAGGCGCGCGCGTGCCGATCCATCCGCAGGAAGGAATGGCGCAGCGTCGGTGCCGATTTCCAGGCCAGGCCCACCGCGCCGAAATCGGAACAGGTGGCCGACATGCTGACCCCCAGCAGAAAGCGGATGTCTGGCTTTTCCGTCTCGGCGATCATTTCCAGAAGGCTGTAGTAATTCTCCGCGCTGATCATGGCCGGGGACGGGGCGGGGGAATCCGCATCAATGCCGGCCACGCGGCACAGCGTGCCCCGGTCCAGCCTGTCGCTGACCCGGTCAATGATCCTCGAAACGAATATTGTTGAGACCGAAGCCATGCCCGTCGCACTCCCCAACTGACTGGCTCGTCCCCCGACGCACCAAGCTTTCCGATAGTGCCCCCGATGGATTGACGCGTCCAGTCAACAGGATGTCGCGACCGGTCAATACCGTTCCGGCCCCGCCCCATAGGGTGAGTACAGATCAGCTCAGGAGGGGGCGCAACGCTCCGGACAGGGTTGACGCCGCCACTATTCGCTCAACCCGCTCTGAGGAAATCCGCCATGTTGAATTCCCCTTATCCGCCAAAATCCTTCCTGAAACTCATCGTGACCGCCACCGCGATCTTTGCCTGCGTCGGCATCCCGGCCGAGGCGGATGCGCCGAACTCCCGCGCTGCCAGTGCGAAGTTGCCGCCCATCAATGACGGCCTGCCCATGCCGGGCTTCGTGGTGACCACCGAAGGCACTGCCATCGTCGTGACTGATCCGCAGAATGACTTTCTGTCTCCCGAAGGCGTCACCTGGGGCGTTGTCGGCCAGAGCATTACGGAGAACCGCACAGTCGAGAACATTGGCGACCTGTTTGAGGTGGCCGAAGAAACCGGCATGCCGGTCTTCATCTCGCCGCACTACTATTTCGAGCATGACCACAAATGGCAGTTCGAAGGCACGCTCGAAACCCTGATGCACGCCATTGGCATGTTTGATCGCCCCTCCGCGCTTGATCTCGAAGGGTTCGAAGGCTCCGGCGCTGACTGGCTGGAAGAATACAAGCCCTATATCGAGAACGGCAAGACCGTCGTGACCAGTCCGCACAAGGTCTATGGGCCTGACAGCAACGACCTCGTGCTCCAGTTGCGCAAGGCCGGTATCGACAAGGTGATCCTTGCCGGCATGTCATCCAATCTGTGCACGGAATCCCATATGCGCAGCCTGATTGAAGCCGGGTTTGAGGTCATGGTTGTCACCGATGCGACGGCCGGGGCCATCACCGAGCACTATAATGGCTACGACGCTTCCCTCACCAATTTCCGGATGATCGCCAGCAAGGTCGACAATACGGAAAACACGGTGAAGGCGATCCGCACCGCCTACAAGAAATAAGTATTGGGCCATCCGCACCCGCCCATTCCCACCCCCGGATGGCCCTATGGCGCCCGACTGTTTCCTGCCTCTCACACCTCGCAGTCGGGCGCCCACCCTGTTTTCGCTGGCGGATGATTCAAGGCCCGCCGCCAGACGGAATCCGCGCCTGCAGGCGTGTATCTCTCCCCCCCTTGGGCCGCTCTCCCTCGCGCCGCGCCCTGGCGCCCCAATCAAGGAATACCGAAATGTCCCGTAAACTTGCTCTCGCTGCCGTTGCTCTCGTTGCGGCCACATCCGTCTCTCTGCCCGCTCTTGCTGAAGATGAGTACAACGTCTCGACAGGTATCACAGCGGCAGGTGCGCCACTTGGCCTGCACGGATTCGACCCCGTCGCACTGACCACCTACAATGCCGTTGCCGAAGGGGACGCGTCCCACACGGTCGTCGAAGACGGCGTGGCTTACTATTTCGCGTCGGCTGACTCCGCCAAAATGTTCAAGAAAGACCCGGCACGCTACGCTCCGCAATATGGCGGCTTCTGCGCCTATGCCGTTGCGGTCGGCAAGAAATTTGATGGCGATCCTCAGTTTGCGGACATCGTTGATGGCAAGCTCTACCTCTTCGTGAATGCGGATGTCTTCGCGAAGTACAAGAAAGACAAGGCAAACATTCTGAAGCGCGCCGAAAGAACCTGGCCAACCATCCAGCACAAGGCTGTGGGCGACCTGTAATCGCTCACCCCATGCAGCCGGGCCGAATGGCCCGGTTGCGCTCTTGACCCTGCTTCCAACTATTGGAGACCCGTATGCGTCCCCCATTGCCTCCCTTTACCCATGAAACGGCCACCCAGAAGGTGCGTCTTGCCGAAGATGGCTGGAATGGCCGTGATCCCGAGAAGGTCGCCCTGGCCTATTCGGAGAACAGTGCCTGGCGAAACCGGGACCTGTTCATCACTGGACGGGCAGAGATTGTCCGCTTCCTCACCGCGAAGTGGCGGCGGGAACTGAACTATCGTCTGATCAAGGAGTTGTTCGCCTTCTCCGAAAACCGGATTGCCGTTCGCTACGCGTATGAATTCCACGACCGGACCGGGCAGTGGTATCGTGCCTATGGTAACGAGAACTGGGTGTTCGATGACACTGGCCTGATGAGCCAGCGCTTCGCCAGCATCAATAATCTGCCGATTGGCAATTCCGAACGGAAGTTTCACTGGAAGCTCGGCCGCCGCCCGGATGACCATGCCGGGCTGAGTGATTTCGGGCTATAGCCCGGACCGGGCCTCATTCCGGATTCTCCCCGAAAAGCCTGTTTCACCTATTGAGTTCTGATTTAGAACGCACAATAGTATGCGCCTGTCATCCAGCCGGGGAGAAGCGTGCATGGAACACCGGAATGAGACCGTCGCCATTGTCGGGACGGGCGACTATATCGGCGCCGAGATCGCGAAGAAGTTTGCCGCTGAAGGCTATACAATCGTGGCTGGGCGGCGAAACGGCGAAAAGCTGACACCGCTCGTTGAGCAGATCGAGGCGGCTGGCGGGCGCATCTCTGCCCGGTCCCTGGACGCGCGCGAGCCCAATGACGTGACGGCCTTCCTGAACGAAGCGGATGCGCTCGCCCCGCTGGCGCTGACCGTGTTCAATGTCGGGGCCAATGTGAACTTCCCAATTCTGGAGACAACCGACCGGGTCTTTCGCAAGGTCTGGGAAATGGCCTGCTTCGCGGGCTTCGTGACGGGCCGGGAATCTGCGCGGCTGATGCTGGCGCGTGGCAAGGGCAAGATCTTCTTCACCGGCGCGACTGCCAGCCGCCGGGGCGGGAAGGGCTATGCGGCGTTTGCCTCTGCCAAGTTTGGCCTGAAGGCCGTGGCTGAGGCGATGGCGCGGGAGCTCTGGCCCCAGCACATCCATGTGGCGCACCTGACGATTGATGCCGGTGTCGACACGGCCTGGGTGCGCCAGATCATCAAGGACCGGGGCGGGCCGGACGACCCGCAGGGCCTGATACCACCCGAAGCGATTGCCGACGCCTATTGGGAGCTCTTTTGTCAGCCGGAAACGGCCTGGACGTTCGAGAAGGAAATCCGGCCTTACGGGGAGACCTGGTAGGCTTGGTCTTTCCGCGTATGAAAAAGCCCGCTCCCGACGTATCAGGAGCGGGCTTTTCTGTCTGGCGACACCTGGCGACTATTCGAGGCCGAGCGCGGCCTGGATCAGCGTCCAGTCAACCAGTTTGAAGTTCTGGTCCACGCCGGATTCCGGATTGCCATCATCCTGAACCACGACAATCCCGTTCGGGAAGCCGGGCAGTGGCGCGGAATTCACGTCCAATCCGTCCGTATGGGTGACGGCGTCAATCGCGCCATCGAGACTTTCGACGACAGTGAACACGCCGCGCGGCGCATGCGGCGCTTTCAGATCATACACAACGAACCGGTCTGCGGCCTGCGACGAGACAACGAGATAGCCTTCGCCATTCTCACCCGCCCAGATGTCCATGCCTTCCACATCAGCCACAAGGCCGTTGCGCGCATCAATCGTGTCCACGCTGACCGGCGCAGCCGTCCAGTCGTTCAGGTCCAGCTTCCAAACGCCATGTTCTTCTTCGCCGACAAAGACCTGGCCATTGGCTTCGTCAAAGACGCAGCCTTCCAGCTGCAGCTGGCCATACTGGCCAACCTGGATTTCGGCGAGCAGCTCTGGCCCGTCGCTAATCGCATCGGTCGCCACAGCCCAGACCTGAGCCACACCGTCCTTGTAGGTGGGCATGGCGTAATATGTATTGCCGACGAGACCGGCGCAGATGCCATAGGGCTCGTCCTTGTTGGTGGGGGTGTCCCCGATATGACTGACCGTATTCGTGGTCGAATCGATGGTGAACCAGCTGACCGAATTGGTCTCGTCATTCGAGGCGACCGCCAGATCGCCGCGCAGGTCCACATTGTTCACGCGGCCAACATCCAGGAACTGAAGCTCCTCGCCGGCCAGGTTATAGACGTAGAGACCTGCGTCCTTGTTGGTGCCGAGGACGAGGCTGGCAGCAGGATTGGCCAGATTGACCCAGACGGCCGGATCATCAGCCTTGTCGCCTTTGCCCACCATTGGGGCAGTCTCGACAGCGGCCGGGATCGGCGCGGTCTCGATGGCGTAGAGGTCCTGTGCGGGCTCGGTTGCGCAGGCAGACACAAGCAGGGCGGCAAGGGGCAGATAGCGTTTCATGAACACTCCTTCTGGGGCTCGGTTAAAAGCGTTTCGCGCCGGTATTCCGCGCAGGGACGGGAAGATCAAGTCACCGGATGGAACTTTCACATAACTGCCACGAATTGCATTGCGGATGCAAAAAAAGCAGGCCCGGAGACCTGCTTTTTCCAAGTGTTCTGATGCCAACAGGATCAGCCGGCGCGGGGGTCGCCCGTGCTGAGGGCGCGGCGCTGTGCATCACCGGTGGCGTCCTCGCCAGCTTTCTCGTGGCGTTCCCACTGTTCAGCGGTCATGCAGATCTTGCCGGGGTAAATCTTGCCCGGAATGGACACACGTTCACAGATCAGGTCCGGGTTGTTGGAGGCGTCTGCAACAGCATAACCCTCTTTCTTTTTCAGTGCGCAACCGGACACGGCAAGGGCCGATGCGAGGGCGATAAGTGCAATTCTCATAAAGTTTTTTCTCCCGCGAATTGCAAAAGCTCTAGCAGAGGGATCCGGAAACGTCGCCCCCTCGGGCATGTTTTTTCATTCGAAAGCGACAGAAACGCACAATTCTGTTGCAATCGTGCACTTCTGTCGAAAATGCAACGGATTGCAGGCGGTGCCTTTGCCGTCTCGGTTGCAGGCGGCTGTCAGGTGCCCTGGCCGGGAGCAGGTGTCCGCAGGGCGCCGCGTTGAACATCTGATGTGGCAGTCTGGCCGGCCCTGTTATGCCGTTCCCATTGGGCAGCGGTCATGCAGATCTTGCCGGGATATACCTTGCCGGGCACGGGGACACGCTCACAGACGAGGTCAGGATCGTTGGAGTGGTCCACAATCTGGAAGCCTTCTTTCTTTTTCAGTGCGCAACCTGACAGAATGATTGCAGCTGCGAGCGCGGGTATCAGTCTTTTCATCAGTCCCTCCTATCCAGACGGGAAAGTATAGCCTGATTATACGCGCATGAAAAACCGGGCGGATAACGCGATCCGCCCGGCTTCCGGTTTTTGCGTTGTTTGCGCGCTGGCCTTAGTAGGTCAGGCGAGCACCGATGACGTAGCGAGCGCCGTACTCATCATACTGGGACAGACGGTTTTCGGATCCGAAATAGTAGTATTCCGGCTCGTCGGTCAGGTTCTTGCCTTCGACGAAGACCTGCAGATTGTCATTCACGTCATATTTGGCAGACGCTTCGACGCTGAGGTGATCGCTGGTGTACCGGTCGATGTTGGCACCAAACAGTTCGTCCAGGTAATCATCGCGGAAATTGGCCGAGATGCGCAGATCCCACGGACCGCGATCGTAACCGATCGAGGCGTTCCAGATCAGGTCGTTCTGCTTCAGCATCGGAACGTCGCGGGTCAGCAGCGGATCTTCCTCGTCCGGAACGGACGCTTCGGATTCGGCGATGGTCACGTTTGCGGAGACCAGGAAGCCTTCCCAGAAGTCGCCGATGAAATCGAGCTGCTGGACATAGTTGAGCTCGATACCTTTCACGGTGGCGTTTTCGCCGTTCACATATGTGAAGACTTCTTCAACCGTGTCCGGCAGCAGGGACAGGTCAACCGACCCCGGAACATCGTCGATGTCGTAGTTTGCGCCGAAGATCGGGTTGGAGATTTCCTTGTAGAACACACCAGCCGACAGGACGGACAGCTTGGTCGGGTAGTATTCGATCGAGAGATCGAAATTGTCCGCTTCATACGGATCCAGCGCCGGGTTGCCGAGTTCCGCTTCGTCGCGGTCATCGTTCAGGGCGATGGTCGGGCGCATTTCACCGAAGGCCGGACGCACGATGGAGGCATAGTAAGCTGCGCGGCCGATGAGGTTTTCGGAGAAGTTGTACTTCAGGTTCACACTCGGCAGGACGTGGGTGTAATCATCCTCGTACTTGCGGATCTCGACGTTCTCCGGATCGTCTCCCTCGAAGAAGATGTTTCCTGTGGCAGTCACATCCGTAGCTTCGACGCGGACACCGGCAACCACGGTCAGATTGTCGAACTGGAACGTACCCATACCGTACCCGGCAAGGATCATTTCCTCGATCGTGTAGTCTTCGGACAGGCTGTCGAAGTTCGTGCCGTCTTCGTCCAGCTCGTCATCCGTGAAGGTGCCGCGCAGGGCGTTGGTCAGTCCGGCGCTTGGCCACTGGAACATCGGGTTGTTCATGCGCCAGCCGGAAATCCGGCTGTTGTCGGTGATGTAGTCTGACATCAGGACATCATCGCGTTCCCAGATGAGCAGGTTTTGATCACGTACCTTTTCGCGGTCGCGGACCTTCACACCCATCTTCCAGGTAACTGGCGTGCTGCCGATGGAGGATTCGTTTTCGAGGTCGAGCTTGTAGGCCCACTCAGTGTCTTCGTTGACGGTGAATTCCTGCTCGAACGCATCCATTTCATAGGTGGACGGATCGTAGACGAAATCAACGCCAGCGCCGGTCAGGCGAGGTTTCTCAGGTGTGGAATTGTCCCACACGATGATCGCATCGCCGTCCATGTCGTCTGAGCGGAAGGCCACATCGTGATTGTTGGAATCGTCTTCCTCAGCATAGGCGTAGGAGACTTCGTAATCCACGGTCCATGCGCCAGCGATGGTCTGACCACCGAGGGCATAGGTCTGGATCTTGCGCTCTTCTTCACGCTGGCGGACTTCTGCGTCCACTTCGGCGAAGTTGAAATTGTAGTTGTTGCCATCGACGCTGACACCTTCTTCGGCCAGGTCGCGGAATTCGAACTTGTTGCGGACCTCATCATCCTTGTACTGGTTGAACAGGGTACGCAGGTAGAGTTCGGTATTCTCGGTGGCGCGATAGTCCACATTGAAGACGAGGCCGAGGCGTTCGCGGGTCAGGTCATACCAGCGCATCTCGTAATCATCGTTCGGATAGTAGGCGCCGAGATCGTCATCGAACTCCCACTCGCCAACTTCGTTGTTGTGAGCTTCGATGGCGAGGCTCTGGAAGTTCACGGAAGCGGCGATGCCGAGCTTGTCACCGAACACGTTGGAATAGGTCAGCGTGGCTTTCGGGGAGAGTTCTTCGGCGATCTCGTTGTAGGAGCCTTCGACCTTGGCGCGGACAAACTGGCCGTCGCGGTCGAATGCGGAGATGGTCTTCAGGTTGATGACACCGCCGATTGTGTCGGCGTCAACGTCCGGGGTCAGGGATTTCTGGACTTCGATACCGTCCAGAAGGTCAGACGGCACACCGTCCAGCAGAACGCCGCGGCGGTCTTCCGGGGAAGGGGTGCGCACGCCGTTGATGGTGGCGGAGATCAGGTCTGTGTTGATGCCGCGGATCGAGACATAGCGGCCTTCGCCCTGGTCGTTCTCAATGGAGAGACCGGCCACACGGGCAAGGGAGTCTGCCACGGTGGTGTCCGGGAAGTTTCCGAGGCCATCGGAGTCGATCACGCTGATCAGGGCGTCAGAGGCGCGCTGCTGGTTGATGGCGCCAGCCTGCGCAGCGGAGGAGCCGACCACGAGGATGTTGTCGAGATAGCGCACGTCACCGCCGAGGCGGATGCTGAAATCGGTGTCGCCAGAAACCGTCACGCTGTCGGTGACCGTATCAGCGCCAACATAAGAGACGCTCAGCGTGTAATCGCCGGCCGGAATGTTCGCAAAACGATAGGTGCCGAAGCGGTCGGCGGAGGTGGTGCGGCCCAGTTCTTCAATCGTGACGAGGGCGCCTTGAAGGCCCGCTTCGCCGGTTGCGTCCGTGACGGTGCCGGTCAGGACGTCAGCGCCTGCAGCCTGGGCGAGGACTGCGGTAGCAGCGCCCAGCATAAAGAGTTTGCGGGAGGTCTTGGTCATCAAAATGATCCTTGCTGTGGAAAGCCGTATAAAGAAGTCTACGCTTCGAAACTGCGGCCCCGTCCCACAGGAAGGTAACGGCTGGATGACAGCTATGTTATGTTTTGATGACGACGCCCGAAATCCCTTTAATCAAGGCCACACGCGGAGACACGGGGAGATCAGCGTGTTTTTCCTGCAACACAAATTAACCGCAATGCCCGTCGCATAAGTGGTTGCATGCGAAATCATCAATGATTCTGGAACCTCGAATCCGACGGGGATGGGACCGTGCCAACCTTCTGGAAACAGGAGGCCAAAGCCATGTCAGATACGCCACATCGCAATCGCCTGATCCGGCAGGTTCGCCAGATGCGCCTGTTGGGCAAGCCGGTCGCCGAGATCGCCGGTATCGTCGGCCTGCACCGGGCGACCGTCTACAAGCTGATCCAGCGCAACGGCCTTGATGGGCCGGAAGAGTGGATGGAGCGTCCGCGCCTCGCCCTGCATGAGGCCATTGATGAGACGACCGAACAACTCGCCGCAAGCCAGACCGGGGAGGCGCAACGGGCCTATTGCGGCGTGCTGACCCGCCTGATCGGGGAATTGCGCCGTCTGGAAGTGACGGTCGCGAAATGGAGAGGAGAGCAGGATGCCGGGCATGCCGGATGTGATAATCAGGAAAGCCATTCCGACACGGACGAAACCGACGAAGACAGCGACGACGCCGAAGACGAATTATCCCCTGCCGCTGAGCGGCGCCGGCTGGCAGCCTATGCAGCAGAGTTTCAGACAAAGGGCGAGGCAGGCCAACAAGTCCGGCCAGATGCACCTGTTGAGCGCGGAAGAGACACGTCTGGTCAGCCAGAATCCCTGGATCCTGAGCGCCCGCGATATACAGGTTCCGCCGCCGGACGGCTGGCGGAGTTTCGTCTTCATGGGCGGACGCGGCGCTGGCAAGACACGGGCGGGGGCCGAATGGCTGCGCTGGTCAATGCTGCAGGGCGGGTGTGGCCGCGCGGCGCTGGTGGGCCCGGCCTTGCACGATGTGCGCGAAGTGATGATCGACGGGCCGAGCGGCCTGAAATGGATCGAGCCGCTGAAGTGTCGCCGCCCATCCTATTCGCCCAGCCGCCGGATCCTGAGCTTTGACAATGGTGCGGAGGCGCATGTCTTCTCCGCCGAAGACCCGGACAGCCTGCGCGGGCCGCAATTCGATGTGGCCTGGTGTGA
>MDSY01093056.1_pt1 | contig 11500 bp, 13 predicted proteins | sample 811131 | NCBI WGS metagenome assembly MDSY01 (sample SAMN05326643, study PRJNA326480) | marine metagenome | isolation source: seawater | place: Atlantic Ocean: South West | collected 2010
CTCAGCTCCGTTTTCAAGTGAAGGTTCCCAGCCTTTAGTTTTAGCCCAATATTTTAAAGTTTTTCCCTCAAGCTCAGGCATCCATTTAACTTTTGCAAATTGAACTCTATTTAAATCATTTCCACCTCTATCATTTAGAATATTGAATATTATTCCTTTTTTTATGCTGTCTCTAAGTGATGGATTTTCAATTCGTTTAGTAAATTCTTTATTTCCTCCAGCCCTAGCCCAACTGGGAATCAATACAGATATTCCAGTATAACTTGCATCGTAAGGGTATTGGTCCATTAAAATATTTAAACCTGCTACCCTTGCAGAATCTACCAAAGCAAGAGTTTGAGTGCTCTTTCCCCACATAGGCTTTCCAATTACTTTATGATGGGTTAAAACAACTGGAATTTTAGCATACTCAGATATATCAATGGCCTCTTTCACAGATGATATTACCCCGAGGCCCTCATCTCTCAAATGAGAAGTGTAAATTCCACCTTTTTTAGATACTTCTTTAGATAAATCAATAATCTCTTCAATTTTTGAAAAATTTCCCGGTAAGTATTTTAAACCCGTTGAAATTCCAAATGCACCTTCATCCATTGCTAAAGAAATTTGTGATTTCATCAAAACCATTTCTTCTTCTGATGGTGCTCTATTATCTAAAGACATTATGTTTTTTCTAATGGTATTATGTCCAATCAAATATCCAACGTTCATTCCTACGCCTATTTGATCTAATGTGTCTAAAAATTTTCCAAATGGCCATGGACTTGATCCATCTGGTCCACCAAGGCTCATCGTGACTCCCTGTCTCAAGTGACTCTCACAGTTTGATAAATTTATAATAGGATCTAAATGTGCATGAACATCAATAAATCCTGGAGAAACTGCTAATCCTTTAGCATTTATTATTCGTTGAGCAAAAGACCCTTTTAAGTTGCCTATTTTTACTATTTCAGAATTAATTATACCAATATCTGTAACATTTGAATCAGACCCAGAACCGTCATATACATCTCCTTGAGAAATTATAAGATCATACTTAGATTTAGAAACACAACTGAAAATTAGTATGTTGATAAATAATAAGCTTAGTGCTTTTAACGATCCGGTCATACCTAAAAATACAAAAGCCCTCTTAAAAAGAAGGCTTTTAATTAAAAAAAATAAGTCTTATTCAAAACCAACTGATTTAAGCTGTGTCCAAATGACTCTTAATCTAAATCCATCAGGGTCATATTCTCCCATTTTAGAGTTTTTAGGAGCAACCCAATCACTCAAATCTAATGTTTTTAAAGCTTCTTCAACAGAATCATAACCGTCCCAAGTCATTACAGAAGTTTCATCATTTCCACTTGGATATATTTTAGTTGCAATACCCCAATCTTTCATTGAATTCGAATTAGATTTTATATTTTTAGTATGAATAGGTTTCCATATTTTCTTATTTTCGTCTAAAAAGCCCTGCAAATTCTGAGGCTTAGCATAATTCCAAATCCAAACTTTTGCATCTTTCCCTTGAACAAGGTCCTGAATTTTATAATGATGAGTTTCATAAACCACATATTCAGTAGAAATATCCTCAGAGTTGTACCCTAAAGATTTTAATGACTCGGCCCAGCCTGAATTCAAGTGATCATTAATAGTTGCATGCATATTTACAAATGCATAATTAATATTATTGTTTCCAGCAGTTCCAAACTTTTTCATTAATGCCCATCCGAGCTGTTTGTTTTTATTAATATTTTGTTGAGCAACGTTTGCCCAATAGTCCATTTCTCTTCTCTCAAAATCTTCAACATTTTCTTTTGCAACCTCAACATAAGTTATTGAGAAATACTGTGCATTACAAATAAAAGTAGACATAGCTACAAATAAAAATAATTTTTTCATAAATTTTTAGTTTAAAGTTAGATTACTAATATATTTATTTAATTGTTAATAACAATTAAATAGTATCAGTATTTTGAAAACCACAAATGTTTTCCAAACATATTTTTAGCTACTGGTGTTTGTTCAACTAAAAACCAATTTATTCCATTATGGACAGATTTTAAGTATTTTTTGAGCTTTGGATTAATTAGTAGAAAAAAAATAGTCTTATATATTACCCTAGGGTAATGATTAAATAAATAAGGATAGACAGTAGTAGTTAAATATGTAATATTATTTTTTGATTCAATAACCCAATCAACTTTAGATTGTTTTTTATTTATTTCACCTATTAACAAAGAATATCCCTTATCCTCATTCCAACTAGTAAATTCTCTAATATATCTTAGACCATTTAAATAAACTAAAATATCTTTATATTCATTTTTATTCCAAACTATAACCTCATTTCTTTTTACAAAATGGATAGACTAATTTTAAATGTTCTGGTGATGATATTAATTTCCATAAGTTTTCAACAGATGAATTTATTTCTTTTTTACAGCTAACGCCTATTCTCAAAACTAATATGTTTTAAAAGCCCTTTGTTAATAGGACTATTTATTTATCAAAAATGTATTTAAATATAATATTTTATGATTATAATTATTACCTTGAAGGCAAAATATAATATAATTATATATGTTTAATAAATCAGATTATTTTTTGTTAGGTGCTGCTTTTTTTAGTTTATGCTTGTCCATAGGATTATGGTTTTCAGGTCAACAAGATGAAGGTGTCTATGTCGGTATTTGGGTTCCGTCTATCTTAGCCGCTGGCGGATACTTTAAACAAGTTTTAAATCAAAAATAGCTATGGGAGTTGCTGTGATTTTTTTTATTGGATTTCTAGTTTTTGGTGCTGTGATTTCATCTTTTATAATGGCTTTTGGTGAACAAAAGCCACGAAGAGATTATTCTGAACAGTCAGACTCAGTTGACTATGATGGTGGAGGTAATTGGGGTAGAATCCCTCCAGCTAAAGAAAAAAAATAAAACAAAATTTTAATAAACTAATTCTAATTATGAGTAATTCATCTATGAATGAAATCCCTGAAAAATTTCAAATAAGACCTATTAAATGTGACAGCTATCTTGTAAATGGTCAATTGAAAAAATGGAATGGAAATACAACTGATGTTTTTTCCTCAATTCAAACACCAAATGAAAATGGAGACTTGACACCAACTTTACTTGGTTCAATCCCAGATATGGAAACTGAAAGTGCCCTCGAGGCGTTAAAAGCTGCTGAAAATGCATATGGAAGAGGTAAAGGTCTATGGCCGACAATGAAAGTGGCAGAAAGGCTAAAGTGTATGGAAGTTTTTGTAAATAAAATGAAAGAACACAGAGAACTTGTAGTTAAGCTTTTAATGTGGGAAATCTGCAAGAATAAAGATGATTCCTATAAAGAGTTCGATAGAACAATTGATTACATAAATGATACTATTGAAGCTTATAAAAATTTAGATCGTAAAAGTGCTCGTTTTGACAAAGAGGGTGGAGTATATGCACACATCAGGAGAAGTCCTTTGGGAGTGATATTATGTTTAGGCCCCTATAATTATCCACTCAATGAGACATTTTGCTTGCTTATCCCAGCAATAATTATGGGGAATACTGCGGTTTTTAAACCAGCAAAACATGGTGTTCTTCTAATTTATCCATTACTGACAGCTTTTAAAGAAAGTTTTCCTCCAGGTGTAGTTAATATTTTATTTGGACGAGGCAGGAAAATTGCAACACCAATAATGAAAACTGGAGTTATTGACGTTTTAGCTTTGATTGGTCACAGTAATTCCGCAGTCTCTCTTCAAGATGAACACCCCAAAAAAAATAAATTGAGGCTTGTTTTAGGTCTTGAAGCAAAAAACCCTGGGATCATTCTTCCTGATGCTGATTTAGAGCATACTGTAAAAGAGTGCGTTTCAGGGACACTATCCTATAACGGTCAAAGGTGTACTGCTTTAAAAGTTTTATATGTTCATGAATCTATCATAGATGAGTTTAATCGAAAATTTTCTGATGAAGTAGATACTCTAAAATTTGGTATGCCATGGGAAAAAGATGCTTTTCTAACCCCATTACCTGAACCAAGTAAGCCTTCTTACATTAAAGATTTAATAGAGGATGCAGTTAAACACGGATCTAAAATTATAAACAAAAAAGGAGGTGAAATGAGTGAAAATTATTCATTCCCTGCTGTACTTTATCCTGTAAATAAAAAAATGAAAGTTTACCATGAAGAACAATTTGGACCGGTAATCCCTATTATTGCATATAAAGATATTAATGAACCCTTAGATGCTATGGCTGATACTGATTATGGTCAACAAGTGAGCCTTTTTGGACGTGATGTCCGCAAAATTGGTCCATTAATAGATACTTTAGCAAACCTAGTTTGTAGAGTGAATCTTAACTCTGCTTGTCAAAGAGGTCCAGATGTTTACCCATTTACTGGTAGGAAAAATTCTGCAGTAAGCACTTTGAGTGTTTATGATGCACTTCGTTCTTTTTCAATAAGAACATTTGTCGCATCAAAAGACACTCCCTACAATAATGAAATTCTTGAAAATTTATTAAATTCCAATGAATCTAATTTTGTAACTACAGAATACTTATTGTAGTTATAATTAAATGTTTTAGTCTTTTATTCTATTTGATGTTTTGATGACTTTTTTATGATAATATGAATAAAACCCAAGAGGGGTATAAAGTATTTGATAAGGTCCTATATTTGTATAGTATTTTAAGAACTTAGAAATGAAAAAAGTATACTGTTTAATATTCGTTTTATTAATTGGATGTTCTGATAAGACTGCCAAAAAAAATGATGTTAGTTCAAAAAATGAAGTGAAAATTTCAAAAGAACTATTAATTGAATTGTCTTCAAGCGATAACATGCTTTTTGACAAAAAAATTCTTTATGCTAATTCTAGGCAGAAAATAACACTGACACTTAAACACACAGGAAAACTAGACAAAAATATAATGGGACATAATTTTGTCTTGCTAAAAAAAGATGTTGAAATAACAGCTTTTGCTGAGAGAGCAATGAAAGCGAGTGAAAATCAATATATTCCTGAAGGTAATGATGTAATTGCTTATACAAAACTAATTGGAGGAGGCGAAAGTGATACGATAACTTTTGATGCTCCACAAAAAGGGTCATATACCTATATATGTTCTTTTCCAGGACATTATGGAATAATGAGAGGTATTTTAATTATTAAATAATTTTTTATCAAAATATTTTTACTTCTTAATCAAATTTATGGATTTTAAAGAAGGTGATCAGGTTCAAATAATTATTGGTAGGCAAACAAATCTTGGCTTTGTCGTAGAAATAAATGGATCAAAAGATGGTCTATTGTATGATAACGAAATTTATATTCCTATAGAAACTGGAATGGAGACTGTTGGATATATTAAGAAAATTCGTGAAGATGGAAAGATTGATGTTTCACTTAACAAGCAAGGTTTTCTCAATGTAATCGAAAGAAATTGTGCCATAATCTTAAAAAGACTTGATAAGAAAAATATTATATATCTAAACGACAAAAGTAGTCCTGAAGATATTACTGCTCAACTAAATATGAGTAAAAAAGCATTTAAAAAGGCAATAGGAGTATTGTACAAGCAAAAAAAAATTAATATAAATTCAGAGTCTATTAAACTTAAATTAAAAAACTAATTTTAAACTAATGGAATCATTTGCAGAATGGGGATACGTAGGTCTTTTTGTTGCAAGTTTTCTTGCAGCTACAGTTATCCCTCTTAGCTCTGAAATCGTTTTAAGTATTCTTATTGCTAATAATTATGATTTAAAAATTAGTTTATTTGTTGCCTCAATAGGAAGCTGGATGGGAGGTCTTAGCAGTTACGGTATTGGGAGATTGGGTAAATGGAGTATAATTGAAAAATATTTAAAAATTCCAGAAGAAAAAATTTATAAATGGAAAAATCATATAGACTACTGGGGAAGTACATTGGCTTTTCTATGTTGGCTTCCTATCATTGGCGATCCAATTGCTGCCGGATTAGGTTTTTTTCGAACCAACTTCTATTTAGTAAGCCTTTGGATGTTTATTGGTAAATTACTTAGATATGCTGTTTGGGCTTTTATAACATATTGGGGAATTAAACTTTTTTAAAATAAAAATCGTAAATTAATATATGCTAAATAAAAACTATTTAATCCTTTTATTAATGGCAATATTATCTTGTAAAAACAAATTAGAACTTTCAAGTACTATTTTGATTGGTAATGATCCTAATTTTAAAATTATAGCACATAATGATAGTGGATTTGAAACAACAAATAGAAAAGTAGATGTTTTCGGTATACCAATCTATGCTTATTCTGAAGTAGAAGATCCTAAATTACTTCATGCTGCAAATATATTAGCTCAATATTTAGATAATGACGAGGATGGAAAAGTAGATAATCCATTTTTAATTTCAACTTTATTAGCTAATAACGCTTCATTATTTATGTGGAAATATGAATCTCAAATCAATCTTAATGCTCAAGATTTAGGTGCCGATGAAACAGTTCCATTATGGCATATTCAAAATCAAGAAGAAAGATTTGATGCCTCATTGGAAGAAATATGGCATGTAATTACCTCTTCGGGTTACTCTAGAGCTTATCCAGAAGTTTTTGGAGAATATGAGGGAAGCTCATTGACTATAGCTATGGATATTGCTAGAGGAGGAAATTTTAAAATGATTCCTAATTCCTATCCTGATAATGCTTGGTTTACATACGATGATTATACTTGTGAATATGAATGCATGATAACTGAATACATTTATTGGGGCATGACGTCAATTTTAGGAGCTCAAAAAAATAGGTCAAATGAAATATCTCAGGAATGGGATTTACATACAAGAGACTTAGTTGAAGAGAAAGACAAGTTGTTGTTCTCTCTACTCACTGATTCAAAATATAATTTTCCTTCAGTACTTCCCGATGGCACTTATTTAAGGTGATAATAAAAATAATTTAACAAAATGGAACAAACTAGACGAAACTTTATCACAAAAGCCACATTAGGGGTTCCCTTCGCTACTCTTCCTTTTTCTTTAACTGATCAAAAAAAATCAACACAAAATATCTTTTCACCTAAAAAAGGAGATATAATTGTTTTTCAAGGTGATTCTATTACTGATTCGTCCAGGGAAAAAGTTTATGAGTTGCCTAACAATGCCCTTTCATTTGGGGAAGGCTATCCATTTATAGCTGCATCTGAATTATTATTTAATAATTATAAAAAAGATTTACAAATTTACAATAGAGGGATTAGCGGAGATAAAGTTCCTCAACTTTATAAAAGGTGGGAAAAGGACTGTATTAAACTTAAGCCTTCTATTTTAAGTATAATGATTGGAATTAATGATTTCTGGCATGTAAAAGACAACAAATATGATGGAACAATAGAAAAATTTGAAAAAGGATATCGCGAACTACTAAAAATAACTACAAGTAAGCTTCCAAATATAAAAATAATGCTTTGTGAACCATTCATTTTATTGGGAACCGCTATTGATAAAAGTTGGCCTAATGAATTTTCTAAATACCGAAAGGTTGCAAAAAATTTATCAATTGAGTTTAATACCATATGGGTGCCTTTTCAAGATTCTTTTGATAAAGCACTAAAAGAAGCTCCTGTTTCTTATTGGGCTCCAGATGGTGTTCATCCGTCCATGGCAGGAAGTAAATTAATGGCAAAAACATGGCTTGAAAAATTCAATTCAATTGAATAAAAAATTACACTTTCTGTAGTTTCACTAATAAACCTATAAACTTCTTTAATTAAAATGAACTTAGATTCAGACATCACAGAGGTTTTTTTACAACGTTTTATTGACAAAATCAGTTCCTTCATTTAGAGCATCTTTGACTGCCTCCTTATATACCTTAATCCACTCTTTGGAGGCGTAGTCTTTACTTTCTTCTGTATATACTTTCATTGAGTTTTCTATTGCCTCATATTCTCTATCAACATGTTTATTGATTAATTCAATTAGATCCTTAATGAATTCCTGTTTTTTTGTGTTGTAATATTGTTTACTACTCATAAAATAAATATACAAAAAGTGATCATGATCATAAATATTTCACATGATATATAAATTTTCAACTATTATAAGGTGTTTTTAACAATTAAAAAAACATATATTTAATAATACCTTTTATAAAAAACAATGAAAAAATTCATACACATATCTATAATTTTTTGTTTTGGCACCTTTAGTATGTTATCTCAATCAAGGATTAAACCAATTGATTCGGAAGATTATTTTTTATCTATTGTTAATGAAAATAGATTCAAAGTTCACTTGAAAAAATTAACTAACCGACCCCATGTAGCTGGTAGTATTGAAAATGAAAATGTAAGAGACTATATGTCCCTAATCATGGAAAAAGCCGGACTAGAAGTTACTCAATATCCCTATGATATTTATCTTTCAAAAAAACCTGGTACATCTGAACTTTCAATTGTTAAACCAAAAAGAATACAATTAAACCAAAAAGAAGATATTCTTGTTGAAGATCCTTTTTCTTCTGATCCTCTTTTATGGAAAGGATGGAATGCGTATTCCGGTAGTGGTGAAGTAACTGCTGAGATAATTTATGTAAACTATGGTCGAAAAGAAGATTTTGAAAAACTAAAAAAATTAGGAGTATCTGTTAAAGAAAAAATTGTAATTGCTCGTTATGGGGGTAATTTTAGAGGCTATAAAGCTAAATTTGCTGAAGCCAACGGTGCTTCGGGACTAATAATATATTCTGATCCTAAAGATAGTGGTTTTACAAAAGGGTTAGTATACCCAGAAGGCCCGTATTATAATTCTTCTACTATTCAAAGAGGATCACTGCTTACAGAAGATTTTACAGGAGACCCATTAACTCCTTTTGAACCTGCTCTCCCTATTGATGGAAAAGAAAAAATCAAAAGATTAGATCCCAAAGACACTAAATTACACAATATTCCTGTTACTCCAATTGGCTATGGTGAAGCTCAAAAAATATTAGGGCAGATGAAAGGCGATGCTGTTCCACAGTCATGGCAAGGTGGCCTTCCTTTTACATATAGAGTTCAAGGTGGTAAAAATCTAGTTGTTAACTTAAAAGTAAATCAGCCAAGAAATATTGTAAGAGTTTATAATGTTGTTGGAAAACTTAAAGGATCAACTTTCCCTAATGAATGGATTATTTTGGGATGTCATTACGATGCTTGGGGATTTGGAGCAACTGATCCAAATAGTGGAACTGCGATGCTTTTAAGTTTGAGTGAAACTTTGGGGAAAATGGCAAAGGCGGGTTACAGACCAAAACGCTCAATATTAATTGGTCACTGGGATGCTGAAGAACACGGTGTCATCGGGTCCACCGAATGGGTAGAGCAAATGCAAAAAACTCTCAAGTCTAATGCAATAGCATATATGAATTTTGATGGTGGAGTGTCAGGGAAAAATTTTGGTACTTCTTCGGCGCCATCATTAAAAAAAATAGCTATAGATGCTTCAAAGAAAATAAATCACCCTTATATAAAAAATAAATCTCTATATGATGTATGGAATAAATCCAATTCTTCCGAACCTCCGATCGGTAATCTTGGTGGTGGCTCTGATCATATAGCTTTTTATATGCATGCCGGGATACCTTCTATTAGCGGAGGTGTTGGAGGGGTAAACTTGTACCATTCTAATTATGATGATTTTGAGTTTTATAGAAAATTCGTTGACTCTGAATTTAAAATGGGAGCAATGATTGAAAAATGGTCTGGTCTTATGGCTCTTAAATTAAGTGAATCTGAAATTATCCCTTATGATTTAAATCGTTATCCTTTAGATTTAAAAAAACATTTTTCTGTGGCTGAAGAAAAAATTAAAAATTTTAATTCTGACTTTTTAGGCTTTGAACTATCTAATAACAGTATTAATGCACTTTATGAAATTTCAAAAAATTGGGAGGAAAAAATTAAATCTATTGGTCAGTTAAAAACTGGAGAATTAAAAAAAATAAATAAACAATTGATCGCGCTTGAAAAAAGCTTTATTGATAAAAAAGGAATGTATTTTGGCTCATGGTACAGGTCATTATATGCAGGAACAGACCCCTTCAGTGGATATGCCTCATGGATACTTCCTGGAATAGAATATGAGATAGCTTTGAAACGTTCAGATAAACTAAAAGAATGGGATATTAGATATTCTAAAGCGATTGATAATCTAGCAATTAAAATCACTAAACTCATAGAGTCAATTCCATAAAATAATTTAAGATTTAAAAACTATGAAAAAATCACTAATTCTTTTTCTTTTGTTAGCTTCATGCGGAAATGTTGGAGAATATTATAAAGATGCATATTGTATTGAAAACATAAGTATTATAGATTCAAAACAAGGTCTAGAAGAAAACATGACAATTATTATTTCAAAAGATAAAATAATCAAAGTCGAAAAAACAGGCAGTCTTAATCTTTCCAAAAAAAATAATATAATAAATGGGTCTGGCAAGTTTTTAATTCCTGGTTTATGGGATTCCCATGTTCATTTTGCATTTGATAAAGAACTAGCTAGTTCTATGTTTAATCTTTTTATGGCCTACGGAATAACAAGTGTTAGAGATACAGGAGGTGAAATAAACTTTTTAAAAGAGTGGAAAAATAAATCTATCAGTAACCCCAATATATATCCAAGAGTTAAAATTGCTGGTCCTTTAATTGATGGGAAATTTAATGTGTACAATGGAAATAGCGTTTATTTCCCTCCTTTATCAGTTAGAACTGCTTCTGTTCAAGAGACTGAAAATCAAGTAAATGAATTAATAAAAAATGGAGTAGATTTTCTAAAAGCATATGAAATGCTTACTCCTGAACAATTCAAAGTGATTACAAAAGTTGCAAAAGAAAATGGACTAAAGGTTACAGGACATATCCCTCTTAGCATGGATGTAATAACAGCGTCAAATGTTGGATTGAACAGCATAGAACACCTTAGAAATATTGAGATGTCATCTACTTCAAATCCAGAAGAGCTACTTAAAATAAGAAGAAATGCTTTAGAAAATAAAGAAAATTTATTGGGCAGTTCCCTCAGAACTAGTCTTCACAAATCACAAAGAATGAGCTCCATTAAAAATATAGATAGTGTTCAGTTAAAAAAAGTTTTAAATGTTTTGTTAAAAAACGATACATGGCAAATCCCAACGCTAATTTTATATAGAGGTTGGGCCTACGAATTATATAGAGATTTAGAGTGGAAAGATACCTTCGATTATCTCCCTATTGAAATAAAAAACAAATGGAATAATCAAATTAATCTAATTCAGTCAAGAGACAATACTGAAAGACAAGATTTTGCTGATTGGGGTCAATCAATGACGAAGTTAATGAATAAAATGGGTATTAATTTTATGGCAGGAACTGATACTCCGATTGGTTTTCAAACTCCTGGATATAGTCTGCACAATGAATTAGAAATGTTGGTTAAAAGTGAATTTACTCCTCTTCAGGCACTCCAAGCTGCAACATATAATCCGGCTCTTTATTTCAATATGGAAA
>MDSY01025057.1_pt1 | contig 11499 bp, 6 predicted proteins | sample 811131 | NCBI WGS metagenome assembly MDSY01 (sample SAMN05326643, study PRJNA326480) | marine metagenome | isolation source: seawater | place: Atlantic Ocean: South West | collected 2010
AGATCGAGGCGCTCGTGGGTGAGTTGAGCGACGCGAGGAAGGAGAGGGACGCGCTTCGAGCGGCGCTTCGCGAGGTTCAGCCGACGCATCGAGCGCTCGCGTCGTCGGCGTGAACCCCAACTTCAGGGTAGGCGTCGTCGTGTACTCGAAGACTCAAAGGACGTAACAACACAACATGATATCACAAGGTTCGTCTCGATGCGAACTCACCGACACGAGCGGCGAAGAATGAACCGGGGGCGTGACTCGAGGTTCATTCTTCGCGCCAGGATGGAAAACCAAATCTTCAGTCTCGGCGCCGGTCCGATCGGATCGGGAACTCGCTCAGACGTCGTCGTCGTCGCACGACACGGACAGGTCCCCTTCGTCGTCCTCGATGACGTCGCACTCCTGCTGGTCCACCGGGCTGATCGTCTTGCACACGGTCCCTCCGCCGGGCTGTTCGCAGCAGTACACGTCCACGCCGTCCTCGTCCTTGTCGGACCATCCGACGAGGCACGGCTCGATGTTGGCGTCGGGGTCCATCTCCACCACCTCCTCCTCGGGCGAACTTCTCCTGATCAGGACGACACCGCGCATCATCTGGTGAGGCTTGCGCACCGCGGAAGGGAGGACCCGCACGGCGGAAGAGACCTTGCTCGCGGACTTGGCTCGCGCCGCGTTGGAGACGGCGGAGAGGGAGAAGGACGCGACGGTCACCGCGTGCATTTTGATGGAATAGATGGTCACTTCGACGCGTTAATCGGTGCGAGCGCGCGTGCGGTGTGCGTGAGTGCGGGAGTATCGCCCGCGCTCTGTGCGTGAGTGCGCTCGGTTGTGACGAGCGGGGTGGGATTTGGTGTGAAGCCGGTCCGTTCGCGGTGGGGCGGACGTGTTCGGCGGGTGTGTTTGTGCGCGGGGGTCCGCCGATTCGTCGTGCTGAGTCAGGCGTATCTGCCAGCTGCCATGAGCGTACCTGTCAGTTTGCGATTGTGGGTCCGCACCCGCGTGTGCCGAAGTTTGAAGCGCAGTTTTTTTTGAAGAGTCGCGAGAACGAGTTCTCGGCAAAACCGTCGTCTGAAATCGCGAGGGCGCTCCCGTGTTGGCGCACAGCACTTCCGCGCCGTTGGGACGTCCGCGTCGTTCGGTCTGGACCCTGACGTACGAGGGCGACCGTCGCGCGTCACTGATACGGCGATAGATACGCCGCTCCCCCCCGCACGACGGTTGGAGCTCACTCATCTCTTTTGGAAATTTTAACTCGTCGCGTCGCCGACAACGGCCAAGATGATGTTCGCGTCGACCGCGGGGGTGATGGCCCCGGTGGCGCGCGTGTGGAACGCGTGGCGCGCGCAGAGACACGGCACTGAGCCAACGGCTCGGGCCGTGAGGCCGGTGCGTGCGCGTCCGGTTCCGCTCGGCACGGTCCGCGCGGGCAGTGTTCGTTCGACCGCACGGTTCGGAATGTTCACTCGCACGTCCCCCCGTCTCGCCAGCCGCGTGGTGACCGCCGCGTTCTTCGACGAGGACCCCGCGTGGGACGCCGTGGTCGCCGCGGAGAAGGCGGCTGACGAAACGAACACCCAACACGACGCGCGCGACGGCGCTGCGCTCGCCATGAGCGACGACTTCGTCGCGTCCAAGCCCCTAGAGTACGAGCGATCGGTCGCGGCGTTCGTCTGCCTCGCCGTCGCCGCGGTGGTGCTCTCCGTGCCGTTCGGATTCGTCCGATGGAACCTCAGCACACTCGCGCCGCTGGTCTGGTGGCAGCTCGGCCTGAGCACCGGCGTGGGTACCGCGATGGCGGCGCCGCTGGTGTACGCGTGCACCCTCCCCGCCATACGAGCTCGATGCAACCTTCCGGTGTTAGCCAGGGCGTCATTCGGAGTCCGCGGCGCGAAGATCGCCGACCTCGGCCGCGGCATCCTCGGCCTCGTACTCTTCACGCTCATCACGCTCGCGGGCGGCGAGGCCGTGCTGGGCGCCGCGTCCGCGCTGGCCAACAACGGCGTGCTGTACGACGGCATCTTCGCCGACCCGGACTCATTCGCCGGTCTTGTTGAACGGCTCGTCGCGTACGTCGCCTTCTGGGCGGCGCAGTGCGCGGTTTTGGTCAATCTGAGGCCGGATAAGCGCCTGATGTGGTGCGCCAGGGGTGGTAGCGCGCTGGTGTGCTTCCACTTCATCCGAGCCGTCGCGGCAGGGTTCAGGGAAGCGGCGCTGCTCGACCTACCGCTCGCGCCGCTCGTACCAGAATTTTGGACGCACGCGGTGCTAACCGCCGGGGTCTGGTTCACACTCGCGGCGCTCCTACCGGACTACGCGCGTAAGTGCGTGAACGAGGACGGGTACCTCAAGGCGCAAGCGTTCTGGCTCCCACTGCTCGCCGGGTGCGTCGCCGTCGCCGCGCTAGGAGTCACCGGTGAATCATCCCCAGTCGCGTGCTTACTCTCCGTCGCCGCCGCGTGCCTCGTGACCAACGCCACCGCCACCAGCGTCGGCGCCGTGTCCGCGATTCGCGCGTGGAAGCCGCAAGGTGCGAAGCGATCCGCGTTCATCGTGGCGCTTGTCGCGCTCGTCGCGGCGCCGCTCGCGATGACGTGGCAGCAGGTCATCGCGGCGTCGTCGTGGGCCGTGGGTATCGGTTCGCTGCTCGTCGCGCCCGCCATCGGAGTCGTGCTGGCGCACTACTGGCTCAGGTCCGGGCGATCCATCGACGCCGAGTCTTTATACAAACGCGACGATACCCAAGGTAAGTACTGGTACCAGGGCGGGGTCAGCGTCCGCGCCGTGGCTGCGCTCTTCGTCGGAGCGGCGCCCAACCTGGCGGCTTTAGCCGCTGGGGTCGTCGCGAGTCTCAAGTCCACCGGCCAGATGCGACTTAACCTGTACATCGTCAACAGCGAGTACTCATCCTTGGTGGGCATGTTCTTGGCGGCGGGGACCTACGTCGCGTCCCTCGCGCTCTTCCCGCTCATACCGCGTTGGATGGAGAGCGCGCAGGTGCTCCAGCAGTTTGTGATGTGCCTGGAGCAGACAGTCGCGTTGTTTGCGTTTTGCGTCACGTTTGTTTTGTCAATTCCGGGGAAGCTCGCTGCCAAGTTTCTCGAGTTCCAGGCTGAGCGAACAGCCCGGGCTGCGGCGATCGCGGACACGGAGAGCAACTCGACGGAGGCGCAAGCGTGGATCGACGGGTGGAAGGACGGTCAGCCTGACGTCAAGGTGACTCGCGCGATGCGAACCGTGGACGCGGGTTCAATCGGTCGGAGAGTTCAGGCTCGCCTGGACGCTCAGGAGGCTGAGGAGCGCCGGAAGCTCGACGAGGTTATGAAAAAGCCGGACGTGGTGCTCGCGAAGAAGGACATGGACAGGGCGCGGAAGGAGGCGACGGATGCGGTGGCGCAGTACGAGGAGGCGACCAAGATGTCGTTCGGCGCCGACCGGGACTTGGCTCTCAAGGAGGCGCGAAGGTTAGTCGAGGCTTCGTACCAGCTCAAGGTGAAGTGCGAGATGCACTTCGAGGCTCTCGTGTACAAGTACATGGACAAGATCATATGCGACGCGGGTGCGCCCGCGGAGGAGAAGGAGCGCGCGATGGTGGCGGCGGTCAACACGATCAAGGCTGAGGCGAGAGCCGCGGCTGAGGCTGCCAAGGAGGCTCTCAAAACAGCCGCCGAGGCGGCCAAGAGACGGCGGGAAGAGGAGGAGGCGCGGAAGAAGGAGTTCGAGGCTGAGATGAAGGCTGCGAAGGAGGCCGAGGCTAAGGCCAAAGTCGAGGCCGCCGCCAAGGCGAAGGCTGAAGCTGAAGCCAAGGCGAAGGCTGAGGTTGAAGCCAAGGCGAAGGCTGAAGCCAAGGCGAAGGCTGAAGCTGAAGCCAAGGCTGCCGCCAAGGCTGAGGAGGAGCGGAAAAACATTCAGGCGGAGGTTGAGGCCAAGGCCCGCGCCAAGGCTGAGGCTGCCGAGAAGGCAAAGGCTGAAGCCGCGGCCAAGGCCAAGGCTGAGGAAGAGGCCGCCGGCAAACGAGCGGCTGAAAACGCCGCCAAGGCCAAGGCTGAAGAGGAGGCTGCCAAAATGAAAGCGGAGAAGGAGGCTGCCTTTGCGGCGGATGAGATGGTAAAAAAACTCGCAGAGCCGGCGCCGACCGATCCCGAGCTGCCCAACGCGTCGGCGACCACGGCGGTGGCGTCGGGTGACACGAACGGCGCGCTGGGTGTGCTGGTGCTGCTCGCCGCCATCCTGGTCTTCGTCGCCGCGGCGATGATGGGCACCGACGGCTTAAACGTGTGAGCGGCTTTCGGCTAATTTATACCTTTGTATTGCATTGAACTATCGCGTCTGGTCACTCGTTCACTCCCCGGGGCTGCCCTCGCGACCGCTCCCCCGCGCGCCTCGCCGCCACCTCACCGACGATCCGCCTGATCTCCTCCGGAGGTGCGTCGGTTCTGATCCCGGACGCGTCGAGATGGGTCCTGGTGCCGCGCCACCCGCTCCGCACGAGAGCTTCGAGCACGTCGTCCATCGGCGGCGGGTCCATCCCTGGGGCTGAGTACCTCGACACGACGCGATACAGCGGCGGGCCATCGACCTCCGCGATGAGCCGGTCGATCAGCTTCAGCGTCTTTCCACTCACGCCCTCTATAGCGTCCCTATATGCCGATTCGGGTTCAGTGACAAAACCTTTCATGTTTTTGGCATAGTCTATCGACCGTGTCGCCGCCAGTTGCATCCGTCGCAGAAACCCCATCTCACCGAGTGGACCCAGCCAACCGGGTCCCAGCGAGTGCGCGTGTGCGCACGGCCGCTGCAAACCGCCGCATGCAGCCACGTCGCACACCTCACAGTGCCAGAACCGACCGATGGCTTCATCCGAAGACGACCTGTCCGCAGCCGCCGCGCCCCTGCTCACCCGCACAGTCACCTGCACGAAATGATCCGACACCAGGGAACATAAAGGCGCGATACCTCGATCGTGTCTCGCCGCCGCACGGGCTATGGCACCCAACAGGACCCTCACGCCCAATTCACGGAACCACGGCGGTCGACGGGACGCTACACCCGCGCTACAGCCATCACTAGTCTCCACCGCCGTCACTGCGCCGTAACGTCTCCTGGCCACCGCCGGGTAGATCCCCCACAACGCCGCGGTATCCGTCGCGGTGATGGACACGATACCGAGGTGCGGAGCTCTCGACACGGCGGCGTCGAGATGCGGTGCAGCGGAGCCGAAAGGGTCGAGGTGGATGAAATCGTACGGTTGCTCGTGAAGAGCGCTTCCCGCGGGCTTGCGGGTGACGTGCACATTCGCTTCAAAGCCATCGCGATGGGGTACCGTCTTGTTTGGTGACGATGAATCTCTCCACGGCGTGACTTTGGATGGATCGACCCCAGGGGGGCTTGTTGAGTATTCCGCCCACGAGTTTCCAACTGCGTTGTGCATCGCCAACTCGCAGCATTCTTCCGCGAGATCGTTCAGGGTGACTTCAAGGTTGCACTCCGCGTGCTTACTGGACTCGACTGCCCATCGCAGGCCGAGGATGCCGGAAGATGTGAAGGCATCGATGCACTTCATGGGAGGAAGCGACGGTTCTCGCTCTGTACGCTCCATCGCTGCGGCTGCCACGGCACACACCGACACGTCTCTGTTCACTTTCATCTTGACATTGCAGAAACCAGGGACGCTGCCGGGTTGCTTGGCGCCCTTGGCGGCGACCACGCATCGCACCATGCCCTCCTGGAAGACGACGAGTGTCTCTTCCTCGCCATCATCCGTCTTCTGACGTTTGCCTCGCGCCATCGCACGACTCGATGTGACCTCAACCCCGCGCCCCGTCTGAGAGTGACACGGGAACTTCACCGGCGCCCTTTTTCTCGGTCGAACCTGTGACAAGCAACTTGGCGACACCTCACCCCGAAATTCACGCAGAGTGTCAGCGCGCGTGCCGAGTGGGCGCGAGTGGAGGCGGTGAGCGAACCGGCCCGGGAGTGACGGATCGATGGCCGACGACGTGGCGGCACCCGCGCCGGAGGCCGAGATGACCGACGCGCCCGCCGCGAACGGCGCCGGGGTCGAGATCCCCGGCGGCGACGGCAATTCGGCGCCAAACGTCGCGGCGGGGAACGGAGGGGCGACGCTGGCGCAGACTCAGCCCGCGGCGCCCAACGCGGCGCCCGCCAAGCCGCGGGTGTTCAAGGTCGGAGACAAGGTCAGCGCGCTCGCATCCTTCGACGGCGCGTACCACGAGGCGACGGTGGTCGATCTACGCCGAACGAAGAACGCGGTGGGCAAGGGCGACGACGAGATCGTCCCACAAGACGTGAGCTACTACGTGCGGTACGCCGGGATGGACAAGCGGCTCGACGCGTGGGTCGCCGGCGATAAGACGGAGGTGCTGGACCCGGGGATGACGCGCAACCTGAGCGACCCGCTCATGGGCGTCGGCGCGATGGCGAGCCCGCGGAAGGATTCCGCCAACCTGCATGGAGATCATTCCGCCGCGCCCCCCGAGGGCCGCAAGGTGACGCGTAACCTCAAGCGGCGGTACAACGAGATCAACAACGTCGCCGGGTCCATCGAGGACCTCGCGCCAATCGACCAGAAGCTGGAGAAGGAGCACGACGAGAAGACCAAGGTGAAGAACATCGGGTGCGTAGAGTTTGGCAAGTACCAGGTTGACGCCTGGTATTTTTCACCCTACCCCGACGAGTACACGGACTGCGCCAAGCTGTACGTCTGCGAGCACTGCTTAAAGTACATGCGGCACGAGAAGACCTTGCTGAAGCACAAGGCGCGGTGCGCGATACGCCACCCGCCGGGCAAAATGATCTACAGGCACCCGCGGCACCAGGAGGGTAAGCCGGGGCTGGCGTTTTGGGAAGTCGACGGGCACGAGCACAAGGTGTATTGCCAAAACCTGTGTCTGCTCGCCAAGCTGTTCCTGGACCACAAGACGCTGTACTTCGACGTGGACCCGTTCTTATTCTACGTCATGACCGAGTTCGACGAGCGGACGAACAAGCACGCGGTGGTTGGGTACTTCAGCAAGGAGAAGTGGTCCAACGAGGATTACAACCTGGCGTGCATCTTGACGCTGCCGCCGTACCAGCGCAAGGGCTACGGGTCGTTCCTGATCGCCATGTCGTACGAGATTTCCCGGCGTGAAGATAAAGTCGGCACCCCCGAGCGCCCGCTCTCGGACCTCGGCGCGGTGTCCTACAGGAGCTTCTGGTGCAGAGAGGTGCTTCAGGTGCTGCACAGGCACAAAGGGAGCGTCTCCGTCAAGGACATCTCAGCCGCCACCGGGTTTCAGGAGCGCGACATCGCATCCGCGCTCCAGTCCTTGAACTTGCTCAAGTACTGGAAAGGGCAGCACATCATCAGCGCCACGCCCAAGATCATCGAGGAGCACATGCGGTCCTTCGACTCCAAGCACCAGATATGCGTGAACCAGTCGTGGTTCAGCACCCAGTGGCGACCGCCCGTCTTCGCGCCGCCGCCCAAGCCTCTGCGCGGCGGCGCCAACAGGCAGTGAGCGGGTAGTAGTCTCCCTTAGTTGTCGTTCAATGAAATCGCGTTGAAGCATCACACAGACATGGACGTCTACTACCTTATCACACTACAAGTAATCTCACTCACGCCGCGACGGGCTCGGGCTCCCCTGATCGTTTCGTCGTCTCTGGCGACGCCCCCTTCTTTTCCTTTTCCTGGGGAGCTACGTACTCCTTGGTCCGCTCTGGCTCCAGCACCGTCTTCCCGTCCTTGACCGACACGTACCCGCACCCGAACGAGCTCGCCGCGTTCCGCTGCAGCCACCTAAGAAAGTCCTGGAGGCGCATGTGGAGTAAGTGGGTGGCGTCCTGGTCCATGTCCCCGAGGGGGACGAGCTCGGGAAGTTTGACGAAGAGGCGAAGTAAATGTTCGCCGCCGTACACGTCGCACGGTGCCTTCCCGCCCGTGAGCAGTTCATCCGCCTGTGCGTGCTCCTGCGTGTAGAGGAGCACAGCGCGGAGTGACCGGTCGAAGTACGCGCGGAGGCCGGAGGTGATCTCGCCCGCCATCTCAGCCTGCTCCGGTGATCGCGCCTTGGCCCTGGAGTCCGATTCGAAACGCTCGAGGATCGTGGAGACGGTGACGGATCGGGGGAGATGGACGAGCTTGTCCTCCCGTGTGATCTTCTCCCACCCGGCGATGAGCTCGCGTTTCAGCGAGGTGGAGAGGTTGAACCTGAGGCGCGCGAGCTCTGGCGGCGCGTCGGGCGTCGGGGCGTCGGGCGTCGGCTCGGCGGTGGCGTCCCCGCCCTTCTTGGAACCGGTCTTCGCCTTTTTGTTGCCACCCTTCTTCCCGTCATCCTTGCTCGGCCTCTTCTTCCCCGCATCCTTGCCCGCGTCTTTGGCCCCATCCTTCCCCGCGTTGGCGTTGGTCTTGCCCTTGCCCTTGCCCATGTTCTTGGCCCTGTTCTCCTCCGTGTCCGCCATGAGATCGCCGCTCGACTGCTTCTCCCAGTAGTCCCATCGGCTGTTCCAACCCTGGAAGTGGATCTTGTACCGCGCCTCGCCGGTCGCACCCGCCGCGGGCTCCACGTCCACGACCTTGCCCTCGTACCACATCCCCTGGTGCCTCGCCAAAATCATCTGGTCCACGTCGTACAAACCCATCGTGGGTGCCCTGCGTCACACGGTCCACGAGCAACAAAGTTTGAATCTCAGCCGGGCAGTTGAAGATTTTATCGACCACGTGGTCACATTTGTTAAAGAATAAAGCTACTTGACGACCCGTCTCACTTCTTCTTGCCCGCCGCCGCGGCGAGCATGTTGGACGCGGACTGCCCCGACGCCATCGCGTTCTGCAGCTGACTGTCCCACATCGTCCTGTACAAACCCCCGGGCTTCTCGTACAGCGTCGGGTGGTCCCCGCGCTCCGCGACTTCCCCGTCTTTGAGCACGATGATCGCGTTGCTGTCCATGATGGTGGACAGGCGGTGCGCGATGACGAGGTTGGTCCGGCCTTTCGCCGCCTCGTTGATGCTCAGCATGATCTCCTTCTCCGTGTGCGTGTCCAACGAAGAGGTGGCCTCGTCGTAGATCATGATCGGGGGATCCTTGAGCAACGCCCTGGCGATGGCGACTCTCTGCTTCTCGCCGCCGCTCAGCCGCAACCCGCGCTCGCCGACCAGCGTCTGGTATCCCTCCTTGCACTGCTCGTCGACAAACTTGGAAAACTGAGCCGCCTTCGCCGCCTTTTTCACCTCGTCGATCGTGCCCATCGTGCTGGTGCCGAGCTTACCGAACGCGATGTTGTACTCGATCGTGTCGTTGAAGAGGACGCAGTCCTGCGGCACGATGCCGATGGCGCACCGCACGCTTCTCTGCGTGATCCGCGAGATGTCCTGCCCGTTGATCAGCACTGCGCCGCCGTAGATGTCGTACAGCCTGTACAGTAGCTTACCGATGGTACTCTTCCCCGCGCCCGAGCTGCCCACGATGGCCACCTTCTGCCCGGGTTCCACGGCGAATGACACGCCTCGGAGAATCTGTCGTCCGTCGGCGTCGCCAGAGTAGGCAAACTTGACACCTTCGAATTCGACCCGCGCGTCGTCCCGCGAGTGCAGCACCAGGTCCGTGGCGCCGTCGTCGTCGGGGACGTCGTTGTTCTCCTTCATCAATCTGAACATCGCCTCCACGTCCACCATGCACTGCTTGATCATGCGGTAATAGGTGCCGAGGAAGTTTAGGGGCACGTACAGCTGCAGGATGTACGTGTTGACCAGCACAAAGTCGCCGACGGTCATGTTCCCATTCTGGACCTCCTTCGCGGCGAGTGCCAGGGATAGCGTGATGCCCACGGTGATGATCACAGCCTGGCCCATGTTCAGGCCCGTGAGGGACTGGGTGGTCCTGAGGGACGCTTTTTGTGACTTTGCGAGTGCGACGTCGTACACGTGCGCGATGTGCGGCTCGGCGCAGAAGAGCTTGACTGTTTCAAAGTTGAGCAACGAGTCGGTGGCTTTCTGGTTGAACACGTCGTCCGCGTCCGTCTGCTGCCGCCTGAACTTGTTCCTCCACTCGGTGAATGGCACGGTGAAGGCGATGTAGACGACGATGACCATGAAGGTGATGATGCCAAAGTACCAGGTGTAGAAGATCCAGAGGTACACGCAGACCAGCGCCACCTCGAGGAAAATGGGCGCCACCTGGAAGGAGATGTAACGGAGTAACGCCGCGAAAGACTCGCTCCCGCGCGAGCACGCGCGGATCACCGAGCCCGTCTTGCGGTTGATGTGGAATCGCAGCGACAGGCCCATGACGTGTGTGAAGGTTCTGAGTGAAATCTTCCTGGACGCGTGGGTGCTGACGTAGGCGAAGGCGTTATCCTTGAGCTCGTTGAAGAACTGCCCGGCGAAACGCAGGAGACCGTACGCGAGGATGGCGTTAACGCTGAACTCCCCTTTGACCACCGCGTCGACCGCGTACTTCAGCGCGATCGGCGACGCGACGTTGCACAGCTTGGAGCAGAGGAGGAAAAAGACGGAGAGCACCATGCACAGCTTGATGAACGGCCTGTCCTTCGGCCATAGGAACGGGAGCATCTCCCAGAGCTCCTTCTTATGCTCCTGCCAGAAGTTGACGTCCTTGTATTTCTCCTTCTCGACGATTCGCTCAGCCTTCTGCTTGGTCTTCTCGTCGTAGCCCGAGGGATCGACGGTCTTCCCGTCGGCGCCAGCCTTCGGGGCTTTATTAGCAGCCTTGCCGTTCTCCATGGCCTCGAGCTTGACCTGCTCGGCCTTGACCCCCGCCCCTTGGCCGTTCATGATTGGAGCCTTCATCGCGGATAGACCGTCGATGGAAGGTGAGGTGCTCGTCGACCGTCCACGCGCGTCGTCGAGTGGCGTCCAAGTGGCTGCCGACGTCCTCTCCTTTTCGGCTCGTGATAACGCCATCGCGTGATCGATCGCCACGTTGCAAGTTCGGTATCCATTTTACTCGTATGCATTTTAGGTCAGATGTAAATACGAATTACGATTTACGAAGAGTTTAACTGATTGTGCACTGGCGATGCATAGACTATAGTGCTAATAAGTTTTGAGCCCGTTTTCTGATCGACGGCACTTTGTGGGGCGCGCGAAGGAAGGATGACGACGACGGTGTAGCGGCCACGCGTGAGGATTGCAGTTCCGGATATCGACGGTGCCAATGTCGATGAGAAGCGGAGAGACGAGTTGACGACGAAGGGCATGAAGCGGAAGATAGCCCCGATGCACCGTGGGCCATGCGAGCACGGGGTGAAGTACCGCTCGAACTGCAAGGTGTGCAGCGGGTGCCCGCACGGCCGTCGGCGCTCTCAGTGCAAGGAGTGCGGTGGGTCTGGATTTTGCGAGCACGGTCGTCAGCGCTCTAGGTGCAAGGAGTGCGGTGGGTCACAAATCTGCGAGCACGGTCGTCAGCGCTATCGGTGCAAGGAGTGTGGTGGAGCATCAATCTGCGAGCACGGTCGTCAGCGCCATACATGCAAGGAGTGTGGTGGGG
>MDSY01043326.1_pt1 | contig 11496 bp, 11 predicted proteins | sample 811131 | NCBI WGS metagenome assembly MDSY01 (sample SAMN05326643, study PRJNA326480) | marine metagenome | isolation source: seawater | place: Atlantic Ocean: South West | collected 2010
AACAATTTTTTGATTACAAACCTATTTTAAACTTAAAAAAAATGATTTAATTTTTCTTTTTTAATCATTAAATAATTTTGATTATATTTATTTGATGTGATTCGAATTGGTTTTCGTTCTATTACCTTTATATGATGCTTTTCTAACCCTGCAACCTTTTTTGGATTATTGGTTAAAAGACGAACACTTGTTACATGATGATCGGCTAAAATATAAGCAGCAATATCATAAGAACGTAAATCAGCAGCAAAGCCTAATTTTTCATTTGCTTCTACTGTATCATAACCTTGCTCTTGTAATTGATAGGCCTTAATTTTATTTTCTATTCCAATCCCTCGACCTTCTTGCTTTAGATAAATAATCATTCCAGCCTCTTCTTGAGTGATTAAAGACATTGCCTGATTTAATTGTGCACCACAATCGCACTTTAATGAGGAAAACACATCACCCGTAACACACTCTGAATGAACTCTTACGTAAGGAGCCTTACATTTGTTGATGTCACCATGAATTAAAACTAAATGTTCTTTAGCTGTTTGAGAATCGGTATAACATAAAAACTTAAACGTACCATATTCTGTTGGCAAATTTACAGAAGATGATTTTTTTAATATGTCTTTAAGATCATTTAAATTTTTATTAGAGTTAACGTTTATCATTATTTCACCAGCAATGTTCATGCTTAATTAGCCTATTAATAAACCACAAATCGCATTTTATCGCAACTTTATTGCAATAAGAACAAAACTTAGTTAACATAATTTAATATTTTAAATTTATTCACATTACAATTAGTAGGAAAAAAACATGAAACATCTATTAAATTTTATAGCTATTACAATATTCATTATAATCTCACCACTATCTGCATATGAGCAACAAATTCATGTTCATGGTAAAGCTGAAGCTTCATTGATACTTACTCAGACTGAAGCTGTAATTGAAGTTCGGATTCCGGCTATATCTATTCTAGGATTTGAGCATTCTCCTCAATCAACACAAGAACAGCAATTATTACAACGAGTATCAAAATCCTTAAAAGAGACTCCCTTATTTACATTTATACATCAAAAAGGGTGGCTTAAAAAAAATGAGATATTAACAACTAAACTATCAGAAAACACCGTAAATCTTGTTGTTAATAACAAAAAAAATCTTAATCAGCATAGTAACTCTCATGATCATCATGAACATAATTATCATAATAACCATCAAGGCCATGATCATTCATTGCATACCCCATCTCTCGAAGAAACTCATGCTGAAATTATTATAAAAAAACATTATGTCTTTGATTCAAAGAAATCTATTAATAATTTAGATATTCATTTATTAGATAACGTTCCTGATCTACATGAACTTAATTTGATGCTTATTACTAATGATAGGCAAATCAACTATACGATTAGTCATGATAATTCTATGGTTAAACTTAATACTATTTAATAACAATGTTAAATATAAGGTTTACAATTTTGAAAAGACCAGTAATACTGTTAGTCACCTGAAGTAGTATTGAGAGGATTATATAATGGTAAATAGTGAATCAAAATTATTATACATGGCATCGATGGCTTGTATTTTACACTGTCTAGCGACACCGTTTCTAATTGTTATTGCACCTTTTTTAGGTAGTTTTTTTGAAAATCCTATTATTGAATATTCTCTTTTACTTATTTCTCTTGTTTGCGGTAGCTTTATTATTTATAAAGGTTATTGTAGCCATAAAAAATTGCATTTATTTTTCCTTTATTTAATGGGCACCGTTTTATGGATCGTGCACTCTGCATTTGAATACCATGATATCAATGGCGCAAAAATTTATTTTACTATTGGAACTATTTTTGTTTTAAGTTCTTATCTTTTAAGTCATCGTTTAGTCAAGTGTTGTCCTTCTGAATGCTGTAATGACTGATGTCACTTATTCGGTTTGATAATTTTCTATTAAATTATCCATCTGATACTAGTTTCTCACTGCAAATTAAGAATCTCATACTTGAAAAAAATAAGAAAATATTTATTGAAGGCCCTAGCGGATGTGGAAAAACTACTTTTTTAAATGTTATTACAGGCCTTACTAAGCCTGTTAAGGGCAATATATATGTTTTAGATACAAATATTACTGCGCTTAATCAAGTAGCATGTGATCGATTTAGAGCCGATCATTTTGGAATTATATTTCAACTATTTAATTTAATTCCTTATCTTACTGTTATAGAAAATATTATTTTGCCATGCACATTTTCTACTCAACGACGTAAAAAGGCACTCGCTAATAACAAAACGTTAGAAGAAGAAGCTCGCCGATTATGTACTGAACTTGATATTACTGATTCTTTACTTAATAAACCCATAAGCCAATTAAGTATTGGTCAACAACAACGTGTTTCTATTGCTCGAGCAATTATAGGACAGCCCGATATTATCATTGCAGATGAACCAACTTCTGCGCTTGATCATGATAGAAAAAATCAATTTATGAGCTTATTATTAAAAGAATGTAACACATATAACCTAGATCTTATTTTTGTTTCGCATGATACATCATTACAATCTCATTTTAATCAAATATATCATTTAGAAAATCTAAATAATACTCACTCTAACAACGATCATGTCATTACTTAAGCTTACATTAAAACGCCTGTTTAGCAGAAAAGTAACATCGTTATTGTTAATTTTATCAATTGGTTTAAGTACCATGCTATTAGTTGGAGTACAAAAAATTAAACAAAGTGCGAAAGATAGTTTTAGTCAGAGTCTATCAGGAACAGATCTTATTGTGGGTGCACGTTCTGGAGATACCCAATTATTACTTTATACTGTATTTCGGCAAGGTCAACCCATTGCAAATATGTCTTGGAAAAGTGTTAAAGAAATCCAAACTTTTCCTGAAATTAGTTGGGTGGTCCCCATATCGCTTGGAGACTCCCACAAAGGGTATCCCGTACTTGGTACAACATTACCATACTTTAAGCATTACAAATATGCCTCTAAACAAACTCTTAAACTAAAAACTGGCCGCTTATTTCAAGATGTATTTGAAGTTGTTTTGGGTTCGGAAGTTGCAAAACATTTAAACTATAAACTTAATGATCGATTATTTTTAGCCCATGGTATTGCAAAAGGAAATCTTACTCTCCATAAAAATTATTCTTTTAACGTTGTTGGTGTTTTAAAGCCAACAGGAACTCCGGTTGATAAAACACTTCATATACCGATTGAAGGTTTTACAGCACTTCATATTAAAGGAGATAAAAAGACGATAAAAACATATGATTTAAAACCAAAATCAGTTACTAGCTGCTTAATTGGATTAACGTCAAAAATCAGTATTTTTTCAGTTCAAAAACAAATTGTTAACTGGAAACAGGAACCTCTTATGGCAATTATTCCTGGAGTAACGTTATCTCGATTATGGGATAATATTCGTACTATTGATACTGCTTTTTTTATTATAACTGTCCTTGTTACTCTCATTACATTTATTGGATTATTACTGGTACTTCTTATTTCATTACAACAAAGCAAACGTGAATTAGCTATTTTACGAACTTTAGGAGCTCATCCTTTACAATTATCATGGTTACTTATACTTGAATCTTTATTTATTACAACAAGTGGTGTTATTTTTGGACTGGGTCTTATGAATAGCTTAGGTTATGCTCTTAAACCTTTTTTTGAAGAAAAAATGGGTCTAATATTGTCATTTAATATGTTAACTTTACCAGAATTATATTTAGCATTATGTATTATTTTTGTTGGAATTCTTACGAGCAGTATTCCTGCAGTACTAGCCTATCGAAAAGGGTTGTCAGAAGGATTTATTTCTTTATGAAAGTGGCTTTTTGCATACTAAGTATTGTTATTTGTTTAACAAGTCATGGTTTTGCTAACGATGTAACAGACGTAACATGGGAAACAATGAGCAATATGAATTATGAAACAGGAACGATGCCACCATCACTACGATTACTTGATAATCAAGTAGTCGAAGTTGCTGGATTTATTGTTCCTTTAGATGACTTTAGTTTTGATTATGTTAAAGAATTTTTGTTAGTGCCTGATCCAATGTCATGCATCCATGTCCCTCCGCCACCTCCTAATCAGATGATCCATGTCAAAATGAAACGAAAAATCCCACTAAATATGGATTATCGAGGTGTAGCAATTAAGGGTATCTTAACCTTTACTGAACCTGAAAAAGGTCTGTTTAGCTATGAACTTGCGGGCATTTCTGCAGAGGAAGCTGATATTGAATTTGATGACCCTTTTATCGAGTTTGATGAGTATCAATTAGATGATACTGATCTAGAGGGTACGTTTTTAGAGGATACCTTTTCTGAGTTATAATACCCATATTTCTGTTTTAATATATAGAAAGTTTAAATTCAAATCTAGAGCTTATCTGAATAATATTCAAACCGTCTTGATTAGCCTGTTAAACTACCTGATGCTTGCAAAGTAGCACTAGCTGTTTTAGGTATTCAACATGGTTCTTCGGTAACTTTATCAACAGACCGCTCCTAACCCACATCGAATAATCATTCCCATGTTACCTCAATACAAATTTAAGATTAGAAAGGAATCCTGAAAAGGTTCCTTTTGTGCCGAACCAAAACTAGTAAAAAATAAGTAAATCTATTTTAAAAGAATCAGATTTAAAAGAATCAGAAACACATCCCAAAATCACTCAATCAAACCTGTCTATAACCCTGTTTCATAATCAAATATAAACTAAAAGTAGCTGTCTCATAAACGATCGTTTATGACCTACATTTTTTCCTGAACAATAAGGTATATTACTTAAGTATCTTTGGAATAATAAAAGGATTCATAACCAATGCGGTTGCCATTCCGACTAATGAGGCACCTGCTTCTAAGCACGCATTAACACTAGCTTCTGAGTGAATACCTCCGGTAGCCATAACGGGACACTTTATATTATTTAGTAGGCGTATGATTTCCAATGTTCTTGGAAATAAACTAGGGCCACTTAATCCGCCACCACCCTTACTAATAGCTTTACTACTTAAACCAATTTCACTGCATAATCGATATGTTGTATTTCCAGCATTAATCATCATCATATCAAGTTGACTAATAATATCTGCTAAATTTAAGAGATCTTCATTGGTCTGATCAGGTGATAACTTAACGCTAATTACACGATTGGTTTTAGATCTTAGTTCTCTTAATACATCAGCTAACTCTTCTGGATTATCAGCTAAACATTGCCCTGATTCTGTATTTGGACAACTAATATTAATTTCATAATAAAATGGAAATATAGTAGTCTTGATATGCGTTTCATAAATCATAAAGGTTCGCCGATAATCATCACTATTATCGCCTCCTATACTTAACCCGATAGGCCTTTGATATGTTAGTAATGAACTTGCTAAAATAGTTTTAATCGTCACCTCAGCTCCTTTTCCAGGTAATCCGAGCGCATTAATTAAACTGGGTTGATTATTAATCATAACTTCTTGTAATCGAGGCCTAGGATTACCCATTCGAGGATGAGTCATCATTGTCTTATAACAGCCACCACCAATTCCTAACTCAAAGAAAAATGATAATAAATCTATATTTGATTCGTAAGCTGAAAATGTTAATGGATTTTTAAATGTTAAATTGTAAATATCTACTTGATTATTAACGTTATTTGAATTGCTTAAGTGTCTTATTACAGGCCAGGCTGGCTTACTTAATTTTAGTAGTATATGGCCACTTTTTACGACGCCTTCTAAGTCCTTCGGCTTTAATACTATTTTTCTAGCAGTAAAAATCACTATTTTTATAACGTTTCGAATACCTTTATAACAATATCCTAATAGATTTATCCACATTAAGAAGTAGTGTACCATATTCGCAGATACAAGATGAAACAAAAATATGATGTACTAATTATTGGTCAAGGAATAGCTGGTTCATGTTTAGCATACTCATTAGTTCAACAGGGTATTTCTACACATATTATTTCATCTCCAATAAAACCAAACGCATCTCGCATTGCAGGTGGTTTAATCCAACGTATTTCTGGCAACTTTTTATCTTTACCAGATCTTGTTCAAGATCATTTTGATGATGCTGTATTGTTTTATAACAATCTAAATTCCGTTTTTAAAATACCCATCATTCAAAACTACCCTACTTTTCGAATTTTGGATTCATCACAAATTAAATTATGGGAAAAGAAATGCTCCCAAAAACGCTATAGCGCCTATTTACCGCTTGATCTTTCACCATTTTCAATTAATCAACAAACTCATCAAGCTATTAAATTTAATGAAACATATGTTGTAAATACGGAGTTATTATTAACGTTATTTACTAACTTTTTTATCAAAAAAAATATGTTGACGCTTTATACACTACAAGAACATGAACTAACCTTTAAAAAAGATCGTGTTGAGTTTAATAACATAACGGCTAATTATGTTATTTTTTGTGTGGGCTCTTTCTTAAAAGAATGGTCTTTATTTAAAAATTTTTCAATGACTAACTCAAAGGGTGATATTTTATCACTAAGATTACATAATCCTGAAAAACAGGTTATTCAGTCTGACAAATGGCTAGCGCCAGCAGAAGATAATTTATTTAAATTTGGCTCAACTTATGAGCAAGATTCAAGCCTAGCTCCAAAGAAATCTAATTATTATGAGTTATGTTCATCATTAGATCGTTTAGGATTTTGTGATTATTCTATTCACCATATTGCATCAGCACATCGTTGTACCTTTTATGATTACAAGCCTAGCATGGGGTTTTTAAGTTCGATTCCACAGGTTGGTATTTTTTCAGGATTTAGTTCCAAAGGCTATATCACCGCACCCTCATTAGCTCAGCAATGGAGTAGAACATTTCCAGGTATAACAAATAAAACATTGCTTCCTCATCGTTTAAATCGACGTTAACAACCTATTTTTGTACTTAATAACGTTTATTTTTTTCAAATATTGGGTATATATAATTAGAGCTAATTATACTTAAAAAAACTAGCTCGTAGTTAAGAATTAGTCAAATTAGTGTTGGGGGGCATAATGACGACGTTATCTTATAGTTCAAATTACATTTTAAGTGTGATTGGAATTTGCTTGATCTGCTTTAGTACCAGTATATTATCTCTTACCGTTACCATGCCCGTTTCTTCAAATTCGGACTCACAAACAACTAACGAAATGGATGTAAATTATACATCTTATATTAGTGAAACAACTGATTTACGTAATGCAATTGCTATCACCTATTTAGGTTATGGGAATCCTCAATTAAATCCATTTTCTCCCATTTTTAATATTAGTAAATACGTTGAACCACAAAGTGTTGTTCTTGAAGTTGTTAAAGAAGCATTATTTTATCCAAATCCTTTTAGCTTAGCTCATGATACTGTTCAAATTGGAATCGAATTAACGAAAGACATTGTAGAAAATTCTCTTGAAATACAACTTTACGATATGAAAGGATTTAAGGTTTTTGAAGCATTTTTTCAAGATCAGATTTTAGGTGGTAGTTATCAAAAATTAAATTTTTCAGAAGAAAGTTTTGGCAAACCCATTCCTAAGATGTCATCAGGTGTTTATGTTTATTTATTAATGCATGAAGGCGAGGTATTAAGTAAAGGTAAAATTGTGGTTAAACCGTGAGGATTTCAATGACGTATTTTAATACTATTTTGTGTTTTTTAATGATATTTTTTTCATCATCCGTAATTGGAAATAATTTTGCGGTTATATCAGATATGGGGGCATCTGCTCAAGCCATTGCAATTGGTAATATTGATGGTTCTAGTAGATCTGCTAATGCTATCTTTTCAAATCCTGCCGGTTTATATCGAGTTCACTCATATTCTTTAAGTTTATTTCAAACTACCATAATGAATGAAATTGATTATTTAAATATTGCTTTATGTAAAAATACTAAATTTGGAAAAATAGGACTTGGCTATTACTCAGCAACTGTTGATAATATACCGTTTACAGGAATTCATCCTGAGACAAATGAATTTTATGTTAAGGAACAATTCACTTATAATAATTTAGTTACAAAACTAGCCTACCAAAAACAAATTACAAGACGACTGCAACTAGGTCTAAACCTTACAAAATACAAAGTACAGTTTCATGATGTTAAGGCAGAAGGTTATGGAGTTGATTTTGGTATATTACGAATTTTTAAATACTTTACCCTATCAACATTTGTTCAAAATATTAATAAGGGTACAATTAACTATAAAGATTCCTCAGATGACACCTATAATGGCTCTGAAACAGCACCAGTATCTGTAAGCTCTTCGTTACGAATCATATTATGGAATTTTATTGTCTATCCACAACTTAAATATCAGCAAAATGTCTATCTTCCATCCTTAGGAATTCAATATAATCCTGGTTTTTTACCATTTTTAAAATTTAATGTAGGGTATCGAGAGTTACTAGATTATACAAGCCAAAAACATTCTCGAGCGTCATTAGGATTTGATTTAAGGCTTTTAAATCTTATGTTTCATTATGCCTATGAACGAAGTGATTATATCTTACATGATCATATATCTTATTTTTCTTTGACATATGATTTTAAATTTAAAGATCCTGCAGTTTATGGAAATTTTAAACTATCATCATTACTTTTCTTAATACCAGTATCTTATTTACTCATGTTATAAACTAGCCTTGTATGTAAATTATTTCTATAATAAACCATTATGACACTGGCAACACCTCCAAGTGCTATGGCTCAAAAAGCCCTTGATTTTATATCATCATTACAAGAAACCATTTGTAAATCATTTTTAACATTTGAATCAAAGGAAGCTTTTTTTAACGATGTCTGGGAAAGACCTCGCAATATGGGAGGTGGTATCTCTTGTATTTTTGAAGATGGCAAGCTTTTTGAAAAAGCAGGGGTTAATATTTCTGCTATTTCAGGATCATTTAGTTCAGAAAAAGAAAAATCCATGTTTTTATCGTTATTAAAACAACTACAATCACCTTCAATTAATTTAGATCAAGCACAGTACTTTGCTACTGGAATAAGCTTGGTTTGCCATCCTATTAACCCGTTTATTCCTACGATTCATATGAACTATCGTTACTTTGAAATTCAATCTTCTGAGTCAACACTCTGGTGGTTTGGGGGTGGATGTGATCTAACCCCTTACTATTTAGATTTAAAATTAATAACGCATTTTCATCAACGCTTAAAAGCTGCTTGCGATTTGCTTGATCCTCATTATTATCCTATTTATAAAAAAGCGTGTGATACTTACTTTTATTTACCCCATCGACACGAACATCGAGGTGTTGGCGGTATTTTTTTTGATTATTTAAACAAACAATCTCAAGACCATTACTTTCAACTTATTTCAGCGTGTGGAAATACATTTTTAGAGTCCTACTTACCATTTATAGATACCTACAAAGATAAAGATTATGATGAAGATGATACCTTGTGGCAACGCTATAGACGAGGTCGCTATGTTGAATTTAATTTATTACATGATCGAGGAACAAAATTTGGCTTACAAACCAATGGTAGAATAGAAAGTATCTTTATGTCTTTACCAAAGCATGTTTTATGGACTTATAACGAAGCATTACTAACTCATTCACATCAAGAGCTATTAAATGTGATCTCTTCTCCTAGAGACTGGGTTTAATATGTAATTAATGACTTCTTTTTCGATCGCTTTCTGATAGTATAATCTTTCTAACTCGTATCGATTTTGGTGTACACTCTACAAGCTCTGAATCATCAATAAAACTTAAATATTGTTCTAAACTCATTTTTAGAGGGGGCGTTAAAATCACACTATCATCTGATCCTGAAGCCCTCATATTTGTTAATTTTTTAGATTTTGAAGGATTTACAACCATATCTTCTTCGCGACTATTCTCTCCAATAATCTGACCTTCATAAATATCAACTCCAGGGCCAATAAAAAGCCTTCCTCTATCTTGTAAATTATCAAGAGCATAGGCAATACTTTTACAGGTTTCTTTTGAAATTAAAACACCGCATTTTCTAACTCTAATCTCACCTGTATGTTTCCGATAATCTAAAAACTTGCTAAATAAAAGACCTAGCCCTTTTGTTTGAGTCATAAACTCTGATTGATAGCCTAATAACCCACGAGTTGGTAGTTCAAATTTCAAGTTCACCATACCATCTTGCTGATCCATATGTTGCATTTGACCTTTACGATTTCCCATACTTTCAATAACAGCGCCCATTGCCTCATCAGGAACCTGGATAGTAACTTCTTCAAAAGGTTCTGATAAGGTACCATCTATATCTTTTAAAATAACTTTTGGTCTTGCAACCTGAAATTCAAACCCCTCTCGTCTCATTTTTTCGATTAAAATTGAAAGATGTAGCTCCCCTCTTCCGGACACAGTAAACCCACTATCACCAGCTAGATTTTCAACATGTAATGCCACATCTGTTAATGTTTCTTTATACAATCGTTCTTTAAGCTGACTTGATGTTACATAGTCTCCTTCAAGGCCAGAAAAAGGGGAATTATTGGCAATAAACTGCATAGAGATTGTTGGGGGATCAACCTTGATTCCTGTTATAGGTTCGGGACTTTCTGGATGTGCGATTGTTTCATTAACACGTATGGTCTCTAACCCTGCTAGGGCTACAATATTACCAGCTGATGCTTGCGTTATTTCCTCAAAGGAATCTGATTTAAACCCAAAAATTTTTGTTACTCTCATTTTTTCAGAAACCTTATCTTCTGAACTAATAACAACTTCTTGGTTAATTAAAATTTCACCTTGGGATACTTTACCAATAGCTAATCGACCCATAAAAGGAGAATATGATATTGAACTTACCAATAACTTAAAGGGAGCTACTTCATCACAATTAGGAGCTGGTACATTTTTTATAACAGACTCAAAAATAGGTTCCATTGATTCAATCATTGAGTCTAATGATAATCCAGAAAGCCCATTTTTTGCTGATGCATATAAAATAGGAAAATCTAGCATATCATCTGTTGCATTTAAATTAACCATTAAATCAAACACTTGATCAATAGCCCAATCACTTCGTGCATATTGCTTATCAACCTTGTTAACAATAACAATAATAGGTAAATTTAAGGCAATTGCTTTTTTTAATACAAAATGAGATTGAGGCATAGGACCTTCTTGTGCATCTACCAAAAATAAAACACCATCTGCCATTTTTAGCACACGTTCAACTTCTCCTCCAAAGTCTGCATGGCCAGGTGTATCAATGATATTGACTAGGTGGTCCTTATACATACAGGCTCCATTTTTGGATTGAATTGTAATACCTCTCTCACGCTCTAAATCCATTGAATCCATTAGTCGCTCTTGGATTTCCTGGTTATCACGATACATACCAGACGCTTTAAATAATTGATCAACTAACGTTGTTTTACCATGATCAACGTGAGCTATTATTGCAATATTTCTAATTTTATTTTGATCCATAATATATTCCATCATTTTTAATTTG
>MDSY01083584.1_pt1 | contig 11496 bp, 9 predicted proteins | sample 811131 | NCBI WGS metagenome assembly MDSY01 (sample SAMN05326643, study PRJNA326480) | marine metagenome | isolation source: seawater | place: Atlantic Ocean: South West | collected 2010
ACAAACACTGACAATTGCTTACTCATCTCAAACATGTACGCCTTTAAAAATAAATCAACTAGAATCACCAAGGATGCAATAACTGTTAATTGCACAATTATTCTAATGCTATGAGGAATAACATTTCTAAGTAGTGAAATAGTAATATTTGAAACTGTCAAAACAAAAGTCATTGCGATTGTCATAATGATAGCCTTATCAACCAATACTGTCACAGCAAGAGCAGAACAAACACCCAGTACTTGCTTAGTTATCGGATTTTCATTATTTATTGGATCTGAAAATATTTTATTCATTCACTAACCTCTGATAAAATGCTTTTATATCTACCCAAAATATGTGAACCTATAAACTGATTTAATCCATCGCTGGTAATTGTCGCTCCAGATATATAATCAAGTTGATACTGTTCATCAGAAACGGCTTTTACCATTTCAGGAGTTTTATCGTTATTCAAGTCAATCTTCTTATTAAGATATCTTGCCTTGACATCATACACATCAATCTCTCCTCCAAGGCCAGGAGTTTCTCCGTGCTCATAAAAAGAAATACCCTTAACAGTATATTCATTCCCGTTTTCTGGAACAATATAAATAAACCCCTTAATAGTAGACCATAAACCTTTGCCTGAAATAGGAACAATATAGCCTCCACCCTGTCCTTTAACTTTAAAAAGCGGAAGATATCTTTTATCGGACTCAGCTCCCTTAAAAAAGTAATACAAGCTTCCATCTTTTTTATTCTCCTTCCAAACTAATTTAGAAAAATCAAAATCATCTGACGCCACAACGTCATTGTCTGCATCTAAAAATAACAGCTCTTCAATTTCAGACTTATAAACCTCTATCAATTCTTGTGGTTCTGATAGCTTGGCTATAATAGCGCTATTTGGATCTTTTGCTTCTTCAAAATATCTAGCTAATAAAATATTTTTTCTCTTGTCTAGCTCTTTATTCTTCTTAACTGTCTCACTAGTATACTCACTAAAAATAGAAAGCAATAACGCTGCTGAAATGGCTACCATTCCAATAAAAACAAAGGGATTTTTAACGATTTGCACTTCTCAACTCCCTTCTTTTAATATTTCCTTTAACAACGTAATAGTCAATAAGCGGCGCAAAAGCATTTGCAAACAATATTGCTAGCATCATACCCTCAGGATAAGCCGGATTCAGAACTCTAATTAAAATAGCCATCAACCCAATTAAAAAGCCATAATATAGCCTGCCCCTATCTGTTTGTGCGCTTGAAACTGGATCTGTGGCCATAAAGACCATTCCAAAAGCAAAACCGCCCATAACAAAATGCCAGTGAGGGCCTACAAATAGAAAAATATTCTCCATAAAGAACAATGGTCCAATAATATAATTTAAAATAAGAGTCATAAACATCATTCCAAAAAACACCCCTATCATTGTTCTCCAACTACCTATTCCCGTTACAATTAAGAATAGTGCTCCAATTAAAACGCATAAAGTTGAGGTTTCTCCAATAGAGCCCGGAACACATCCAATAAACATTTCGATCCATGAATAATCTGAAACTTCTGAAACCGCAGGGATTGACCCATCCGTAGATACTCCTGCATTAGCCAAATCGCCTAGCGGAGTTGCTTTTGTCATATATTCATCTCCACCCTTGGCTACCCAAACCTTATCACCTGACATGTGAGCGGGATATGCAAAAAATAAGAATGCTCTAGCAATAAGTGCAGGGTTAAACACATTAAAACCCGTTCCACCAAAAATCTCCTTACCTACAACAATCCCAAAAGCTGTTGCTACCCCAACCATCCACAATGGAATATCTGGAGGCAAACATAAAGGAATCAGCATTCCTGTAACTAAGAATCCTTCATTGATTTCATGCTTTCTAATTATTGAAAAGACAGCCTCGCACAAACCTCCTACTGAGTAAACAACAATGATAATCGGTAAAACAGTAAATAAGCCTACCCATATATTGCTAAAAATACCTGTATCTGCTCCATACAAGAGATTAGACTGATAGCCTGTATTATAAATTCCAAATAATAGGCAAGGCAAAAGCGATATAACGACAAAAATCATCGACCTCTTAAGATCAATAGAATCTCTTACATGCGGTCCATTTTTAGTCTTATATCCAGGAACAAATAGGAATGTGTCAATTGCATCATAAAGTGGATGAAGCTTTTCAAGTTTACCACCTTTAACAAAATGTTTTTCAACTTTATCAAGTTGCTTTCTTAGAAAAGTCATTTTAGGCATTGTTGGCTTCTTTTCAGAAAGAGATTTTAATTTATCTAATAGATTTTTCATCCTTCCCTCTCTACAAGTTCCAATCCATCATTAATAATTTGAGACACCTCTACCTTTGACTGACAAACAAATGAACATAAAGCGAAATCTTCTGGGTCGCATTCATATATCCCCAATTTTTCCATCTGCTCAATATCTTGGGATAAAATACTCTTAATCAAGAAATCTGGAAATATATCCATAGGCAAGACTCTTTCCCATCTTCCAAATGGAATAATTGCTCGAATACTTCCATTTAATCCAGTTTCTAAATCTGAGTCTTCTAACCCTAATGCAGAAGATACAAATGTATTAGATAAAGAATATTTCTTTAAACCTGGTAGAGCCCATCCAACAAATTCTCTTTCTTGAATCTCTGGAATAACTGACAAAACCTCATCAAAAGAATTTAAAGAGTCTTCTAGATTAGCGATTGTCCCAGATAAAACATCTCCAGATATAATTCTATATTTATTCGAATCAATATCCCCAGCAATATCTTTAATAAGAGCACCTCTTTTAATTCTATAATAAGCAGGGTTTTCCAGACCCGTTCCACCACAAGCTACAATCTTGCTAAAATCATAACTACCTGACTCAAAAGCTTTAACTATTGAAGCCAAGTCTTGGGCAGACATATAATAAACTAAATCATCTTTATTTGCTATTGGCTCTATGTGGTGAATTTGTACTCCAATGTTACCAGAAGGATGAGGTCCTCCAAAATAATTGACATTAATTCCATCTAAATCTGATTCATCAAAGAATGTAGAGCCTCTTTTAAGACTTAAAAACACATTCCCATCAGTTAAAGTTGAGAGCAGTTTAAGGCCAGATAAAAGTTGCTCTTTGCAATCCGCTAAAATATACTCTAAATCAAGATTAAACGGACCTGTTTGGTGCATTGTTAAGAAAATAGCACGTGGCTTAACAGAAGGGTCTGGAACTTTTGAAAAAGGTCTTTGACGAAAATAAGACCATAGCCCAGAATCTATTAAAAAATCCTTGAATTTAGAAGTATCAGATTCTAGAGAATGCTTATCTAAAGGCTCAAAATCTTCACCTTGTTTTTTTATTACAATTTTTTCAACAACTCTTCTTTTGCCTAAAACTATATCTTCAATAATGCCGCATACAGGAGAAACAATTTTAACTGAATCTTTTGTTTTATCAAAAAATAAAGGACTTCCAATCTTAACACTACTTCCCTTTTTAACTAAAAGCTTGGGCTTCATTCCTTTAAACTGACAAGGGTGGATAGCAAAAAATTCTCCTTCTGGAGCTTCGACTATTTTTTTAGAGGGGCCACCTTTTAACTTAAGATTGTGCCCTTTTAATAAATTATAGGTATTCACTATTTATCTAATTCCATTTTACGTTTTTCAACTCTTTTCTTTGCTGAGTCATACCTTGCTTTTTCTATATCGTTTTCAGGTACTATTTTTTCAATATTTTTTGGTTCTCTATTTTCATCTAAAGCAACAAACGTTAAATGAGCTGAAGATGTGTGTTTAACATTTCCTGTTAAAGTGTCCTCAGACTCCACCCTAACACCAATCTCCATTGATGTTTTAGAAACATAATTTACAGAAGATTTTAATATCAATATATCACCTTTTTTTGCAGGTGATAAAAAATTCAAATGATCAATGCTGGCAGTAACAACAGGAGATCTTGCATGCTTATATGCAGACATCGCAGCGCAAATATCAATTAAGTGCATAACCCTACCTCCAAGAACATTTCCCAGCACATTAGTATCATTAGGCAAAACAAGCTCATGCATAACAACAACTGAATCTGATACTTTTTTCATTTATTAAATATTAGAATTAATGTTTGTTTTAATCGTATATCTCGCAAATAATTTTTTTAGTGTCATAACCTAATTCTTTTAGATTATTTCTAGATTCCAATATCATATCTCTCCAGCCACATAAATAAAATATCGGGTCTTTGAGACTCTCCTCACTAATTATATTCTTATAGTGCTTATGAACATAGCCAGTAGCACCATCCCATTCTTCTCGAGATAAGACAGGCACATAAACGAGACCTTCTACACTTTTCTTCATCTCATTAATCTCATCATAACACAACAAGTCCTGCTTAGTTCTAGTTCCGAAAATCAAATAAATTTTTCTATGAGAAAGCTTTTTCTGAATAATAAGGTCTAGCATGCTTCTAAATGGAGCAAGTCCTGTTCCAGTACATATAAAAAACAGGTCATTATCAATTTCATTAGGCAGCAAAAAGTGTCCGTAAGGACCTTTTGCTTCAAGAGAGTCTCCTTCTTTCACTTGCTCAAAAAGCATTGTTGTTAGAGCACCGCCTTCGAGCTTCACTATCAGCAATTCAAAAGTATTTTTGCCTGAATCATACGAAGCAATTGAATAGCTTCTAGTCACACCATTAACTTTTATGTTAACAAACTGACCTGCCTTATATTCAAACTTATCTTCTAATTCTATAGTAAATATCCATGTCAGCTCAGTTATTTTGTCAATTTTCTTAAAATTTCCCTTTAGCCAAGTTTTTGGTTTGTATGACATTTTATCTCCTGTGTCGTATAATTTGCATCAATTATAATAGATACTAATTTACTCTGACTTAAGTTTTCTAGGCAAACTTTTATTAATGATTTTTATATTTAGTTATTAATTTTTTAATACTTTTTTTTAGAAATGAAGCTAATCAATACTTTTATCTATACCATTTTAAGACTTTCTCCAAAGAGAATTGTTAAAATATTCTCAAAACGTTACGTTGCAGGCTTTTCATTTAAAGAAACTTTAGATATTTGTAAAAACTTAAATAATGAGGGTTTTGCTCTAACGCTAGATATACTTGGCGAGCATACTAAAACCAAACAAGAGTCTGCTTTTATAACCAATCAATACAAAAAACTTCTAACTACTATTAATGAAGAAAAAATAAATGCAAACATATCAATTAAGCCATCTCACATAGGTCATGATTTAAGCATTGATTTTTTTGAAGAAAATTTACTTACCTTGATAAAAAAAGCTCAAGAGCTTTCAAATTTTGTGAGAATAGATATGGAAAGCTCTCAACTAACAGACGATACTATTTATATCTATAAAAAACTATCTAAAGAGTATTCCAATTTTGGCATTGTTCTCCAATCTTATCTTTTTAGAACCTACGATGATATTAAGTCTTTAGATAAATCAAAATTAAATTTCAGGCTATGTAAGGGAATATATAAAGAATCAGCCGATATAGCGTATCAGAACAAGCAAAAAATTAACGAAAGCTATCTAGCTATTTTAGATTATGCAATATCAAACCAAATCTATGTTGGGATAGCAACGCATGACGAGACTCTGTTGAAAGAAAGTTATAAAATAATTAAAAAACATAGCGCTGATCGCAAAAATTTTGAATTCCAGGGCTTATATGGTGTGCCTTTAAAAAAATGGTATAAAAAGCATTTTGAGAACGATTACAAGGTTCGAATATATGTGCCTTTTGGAATCAATTGGTATGAATACTCTCTTAGAAGAATTAAAGAGAATCCAAGCATTGCCAAGTACGTTATTAAAAATCTATTTAAAAGGTGAGATTCTTACAACATTTAATAATAAGATGGAGCAGATATTATTAAAAGAACACCTATAAGAACAAAAACAATTGATATAATTAGCGGAACTAAGTGCGTCATAAAAGCTTGCTTCATTGTACAGTTCCAATGTGATTTTGTGATTGATAGCGTAATAAAAAAAGACACGACATAATATACTAGCGTAGTAATAAATTGGATTGCCGCTGCAGTTTCAAATCCTGATCTATAATTCATGCTGACTAAATTTTGTATTATTAGTGCAGAAATTCCCCAAAAAACTAAATAGACAATAGCATTAATAATTGAAATTATCCAAGTCAGGCCCCATGAATTTAAAAAAGTAGCATTTTCAATTTTACCCAAGCCTCGAGCTAATCCCCATAAGATTAAACCACTTATAGCTGAGCCTCCAACTACTGCAATTAATATTAATAATATAACTAAAATTTCTGATGGTCCCATAACCTATCTCCTTCTAATTCCTTAAGGGCTTACCTTTTTTGAGCATGTAATCTATGCGTTGCAAAGTCTTTTTTTCTCCGCATAAGCTTACAAAAACTTCTCTCTCTATGTCAAGCAAATACTGCTCACTAACAGGGCTTAAAGGGCCTCCCTTAGATCCTCCTGTTAAAACATACCCTAGTTTTTCAGCAATTAAGGCATCGTGCTCAGAAATTTTTCCAGCTTTCACAAATCCTTTAATTGAACTTTTAATTACTAGGCGACCGCTGCCTCCAGGTAGCTTATATTTTTGTTCTTCTGGAGCACTGTAGTTATCAGACATATTAATAACTTCTCTTTTGGCTTTATAAAGTATTTGATCTCTATTTGGAACAATAACATCATCAGCAGTAAGATAACCGTAAGATCTAGCATGCTCTGCAGAAGTACCTACCTTAGCAAAACCAATTGTCTCAAATGCTTTTTGAACTACAGGAAATGCTCCCGGCATTGCAGACTTCATTTTTTTACTTAAATTGTTTATCATCCTCAGATTTCCCCCAGCACCAGGAATCAAACCTACACCAACTTCAACCAAACCCACATATGATTCTGCTGCTGCCACAATACGATCGCATGCCCCAATTGTTTCAAAACCTCCACCTAACACAAGTCCATATGGAGCCGCAACAATAGGAAAGTCAGAGAATCTAACCTTTTGCATAATATTCTGCATAAGCTGAGTTACTTCGTTAATTGAATCCCAGTCTTTTCTTTCTGCCATAGCCAATATCATATTAAGGTTTGCTCCCGCACAAAAATTGGGACCATCTCCTGATATAACAAGTCCTTTGTAGTTGTTTTCAGATACCCAATCTAATGCCCAGTCAATCGTTTCAAGAATTGAGCCGTCAATAGGGTTAAGCTCTTTCTTTAATGCAGAATGATACTCTATGCCAGCAACACCATCCCCTAAATCAATGACAGATGCAGACCAGTTTTTACGAATAAGTTGGTCCTGCTCTTTAAGGACCTCAAATGAAAGTGATTCTGAAGGAATGTCAATCTCTAAATAATTTTCTTTAGCTTTATCATAATAAACTTTATTTCCATTATTATATTTATAGAATGAACCAAAACCTTTACTTGCCATAGATAACACCCATTCAGGAATAGTTTTACCTTCTTCCTTCATTCTCTCCAAAGTATAATCTAACCCTAAGGCATCCCAAACCTCAAATGGACCCAAATCCCATCCAAAACCCCATTTCATCGCACAATCTATGCTAACAATATCATCTGATATCTCGCCATTTAGTGATGCAGCATAAAGAAGTGTTTCAGAAAGCGATTCCCATATAAAGTTTCCACAAGGATCGTCAACATTAACCAAACTCTTTAAACGAATATCAAGTTCGGTACTTTCTTTAGCAATACGAATTGATCCGTATCTTTTTTTATTCATAGGAGAATATTCCATTGTATTGAAATCAAGAGAATGAATAACACCTTTTTCTATCTTCTTATAAAAACCAGCACCAGACTTCTGTCCTAGGTTTTTATTTTCAATCATCGTATTTAAAAAATCAGGGAGCTTAAAAATATCTCGATTAGGGTCATCTTTACATTTTTGGTACGCTGTATTGGCAACAAATGCCAGAGTGTCAAGACCTACTATATCGGCTGTTCTGAATGTTCCGCTTTTAGGCCTTCCAACTAAGGCTCCTGTCCAAGAATCAACATCTTCTACAGATAAATTGTTTTTATAGGCTTGCTGCAGACAAACCATCATGCCAAAAGTCCCAATTCTATTCGCGATAAAATTAGGTGTATCTTTTGCCATCACGACACCCTTGCCTAGAACATCAGTAATAAAACTCTTCATAAAACTTACTGTATCAGGGTTATTTGTATCAGAAACAATAAATTCAACAAGCTTCATATACCTTGGAGGATTAAAGAAATGCGTGATGAAAAATCTACTCTTTAAAGAATCGTTCATTGATTCGGTAAGATCTCTAAGTTGTAAACCGGATGTATTTGAAGTTAAAATGGTATTTTCTGATAAAAATGGCTCTATTTTTGAATATAAGCCTGTCTTCCACTCAATCTTTTCTGCAATAGCCTCTACAATCCAGTCGCAGTCTTTAATTAATTCTAAATCATCAAACGAAGCTGTTTTAATTGAATCTGCTGTCTTAATGTTATAATAAGGGCTCGGCTTAAGTTTTTTTGTCGCCTCCATACCTTTATTAGCAGTTTCTTTATCCAGATCAAAAGCGATAACTTCTAAGCCTACATTATTTAAATGTGCAGCAATTTGACCACCCATAACCCCACAGCCCAGTACTCCTACTTTTTTAATTTCCATTATTTAACCCTCTCAATAATTGTTGCTATACCTTGACCTGTTCCAATACACATAGTAGCAAGCCCGTACTTTGAATCTTTCTGCTTCATAACATTCATAAGTGTTCCAATTATTCTACTCCCAGAACAACCTAGTGGATGACCCAATGCAATTGCTCCTCCATTGATGTTGATTTTGCTTTTATCCCAACCGCCTTTCTTAATTACATAAAGAGACTGAGCAGCAAAAGCTTCATTCAATTCTACAACATCAATATCATTCATGGTCAATCCTGATTTTTTTAGAGCTTTTTCAGCAGCAGGAAGTGGGCCTGACCCCATAACCCTCCAATCAACACCAACAACACTACGAGCAACTATCTTAAATTCATAGTTCAATCCTAGGTCTTTAGCCAAAGATTCGCTCACCATAAGAACTGCGGAAGCACCAATTGAAATTGGGCTAGATGTTGCTGGAGTAATTGTTCCATCGACATCAAAAGCAGGGGCTAATGATTTAATTTTATCTAAATCAGGTTTTCTTGGCCCCTCATCAATAGAAACAATTTCATCATTAAATTCAATAGGCACTATTTCACTGCTAAAAAGACCTTTTTCTATGGCATTTAATGCTTTCTCATGAGATGCAATGGCAAATTCTTCCTGTTCTTCTCTAGATATATTTAATTCTGATGCCAAATTCTCTGCAGTCTCACCCATACCTATATAATATTCTTTCTCATATAGCTCAGGGTTAAAGTCAGGATTAAAGCCACCCATAGGAACTCCAAACATATCTTCAACCCCACCTCCAACACCACAATCAATATCTCCAGCATCTATAGCTTGACTAACTTGATGAACAGCATCCATAGCAGAGCCGCAAAAACGGTTAACAACCTTAGCAGCTGCCTCTTTAGGAATATCTGAAAGAATCGAAACCCCTCTTGCAAGAAGCATGCCTTGCGGACCTTCAGGAAAAGCACATCCCATAACTATATCTTCTATATATTTATTTGATAAAGAGCTATTTCTTTCAAGTAATGCTTTAAGTATATTGGCCGATAGATCATCAGGCCTAATTCCTATCAATTTTCCATTTTTTAAGCCTATAGGGCTCCTAACTGCATCTAAAATAACTGTTTTTTTGTTCATACGTACCTCTTAGTCTAAATAATATTTTCTATGTTTATCTAACTTCTCATACACCTTTTTCTTTAATTCAATTCTATTAGGGCTGTAGCCAAGCTTGTCTATCCAATTAAAGAGAGTTTTATTGCCTGCATTTAACTCTGCAATAATGTCCTTTGCATTTTGAATCATGTCTTCATAATGATTGGCAATAGATAACTTTAGAACATCAAGCATATTGTTCTTTTTAGCATCACCTGCCTGAATATATCTTTTGATTGCTGTATCCATAACCGATATTGAAATAAGAATGTCTGAGTATGGTTCCATAACCCACTGCTTGTTTTTAAGATCTTGGCCATACTCTTTAACTAGTAGATTGAATATGTATAAATTTAAAGATCGGCAAAACTCTACAACTTGCACCTCCTTCTGGATTTCTTCATCAGCATGAATATCGCTAGGTATCCAATCATCTTCTCTTTGAATGATAGCATCTCTTATAGGAATTTCTTCTAATAAAGCTTTTTTTAGCGTAGTCCCAGCAGCTAGCAGTCTATTAATTTCATTTGTGCCTTCAAAAATTCTATTAATCCTCTCATCTCTATACATAGAGCATATAGGATAATCCTCAATAAAACCCGCTCCGCCATGTATCTGAACGCCTTCATCAACATTGTATGCTAGGGCCTCAGAACCTACAACCTTACATATAGAGGCTTCTATAGCATGATCCTCAATAACCTTTTGAACCTTTTCAAAGTAATTATCGTCCTCTTTGTCAAAATCTCTAATAGACTCATCTATAGATCCACATGTCATATAATTCAATGAATCTGCCTCCCAAGATTTAACAACCATATCTGCCATCTTTCTTTTCATCATTGCAAATTCGGATATTTTTCTAGAAAATTGTTCTCTTTCATTTGCAAAGTCATAGGATAAATTGACGCATATTTTTGCTCCGGCTGCCGCACTAACACCTAATTTATACCTTCCTGCATAAAGCACATTAAATGCAATCGCCGAACCCTGACCTATTTTACCTATCATATTCTTTACTGGAACCTTACAATCTTCAAAGTAAAGGGTTACTGTAGAAGAGCCTTTTATGCCCATCTTCTTTTCTTCTTCTCCAGCACTCCAACCTTCACAATCCTTGTCTACAATAAAAGCTGTATATTTTCCATCTATGTTTGCAAAGGTAACACATACATCGGACCAGCTTCCATTAGTTATGTAAATTTTTTGACCATTTAAAATATAATGTTTACCATCATCACTTAAATAGGCTTTCATTTGGCCTGAAAGCGCATCAGAGCCTGCAGAAGGCTCAGTCAAGGCATAACAGCCTATCCACTCTCCTGAAGCGAGCTTTGGCAAATATTTTTGCTTTTGTTCTTTATCGCCATACCATATAATAGGCAACGAAGCTATGCCTGTATGGGCTGCCATTGTCACCATCAAGGAAACGCTACCCCCGTAAGACAATATATCACAAACAATACAAGCAGTCGTCTTATCGAGACCTAGGCCTCCATACGCTTCTGGAGTGTCTACTCCCAAAAAACCCAATTCACCCATTTGTTTAAACATGTCCATTGTAGCTGCCTGACTATGAGACTCCAACTCTTCCCTTAGTGGAAATATTGATTTTTCAGCAAACTCTAGTGCTGCCGCTTCAAACATTTTATGATCTTCGCTAAACTC
>MDSY01117382.1_pt1 | contig 11493 bp, 10 predicted proteins | sample 811131 | NCBI WGS metagenome assembly MDSY01 (sample SAMN05326643, study PRJNA326480) | marine metagenome | isolation source: seawater | place: Atlantic Ocean: South West | collected 2010
AAAAAATAAAGATATAGAGGCTCTTAAAACAAAAATAATAAAATCTGGACTTTCAGTTTCACAGCTAGTCACAACGGCCTGGGCTTCAGCTTCAACTTATCGAGACTCTGATAAAAGAGGTGGCGCCAACGGTGCTAGAATCAGATTAGAGCCGCAAATAAATTGGGAATCGAACAACCCTACTGAACTATTAAAGGTTTTAAAAGTTTATGAAAAAATTAAAAAAGGATTTGATTCAAAGAAAAAAATAGTTTCCATAGCAGATTTGATTGTTTTAGGAGGCAATGTTGGTATTGAGAAAGCTGCTAAGAATGCAGGCAAAAAAGTAAAAGTTCCATTTTTACCTGGACGTGGAGATGCAACACAGGATCAAACAGACATTCACTCTTTTGGTTTGCTTGAACCAAGAGCAGATGCATTTAGAAATTTTTCTAAAGGAAAGTATTCAATTTCATCAGAAGAGATGATGATAGATAGAGCTAATTTAATGAAGCTAACGGCGCCAGAGATGACAGTCTTATTGGGAGGAATGAGAGTGTTAAATGCAAATTATGACGGCTCAAGCCATGGAGTTTTTACAAAAAAAACAGGTACACTTACTAACGACTTTTTTAAAAATCTAATTGATATGGGTATCACATGGAAAGAAACTTCTGAAGACGAAGAGTTTTTTGAAGGAAGAGATCGTAAAACAAAAAAGGTTAAATGGATAGGCACACGTGCAGATCTTATTTTTGGTTCTAATTCTCAACTAAGAGCAATAGCAGAAGTTTATGCATGTGAAGATTCAAATGATAAATTTATAACTGATTTTATTTCCGCCTGGACTAAAGTTATGAATTCAGATCGCTCTTAATTAAAGACATAATAAGCTTACTAAATTCTACCCCACAAACTATCTTTCTTAACCCAACCAGTAAAATTATTAACTTTGATTTTGCACCATTCATTTTGACATTTTAAAACTCTACAAAGCCTGCCTTTTTCAAGAACCACCAATGGCTTAGAAAAGTTAGTAGGTTTTTTGAAAACTAATAAATTATTAACAGTAGATATTGCTGATTTTTTTTTTGAAAGTTGAGAGATGTGTATCCAACCAGTATTATTTTCATGGTCTCGAATTTTTCTAAAATTATCCGAACTATCTTGAATTAGAACAGGTAAATATTTTTTTTTATAGAAAATTTTAATTGGGTATTCAAAAGATGGACCTTGTCTTAAATTAACTTTTTCATTACGTAAAGTTAAAAAAAATTCTTCAGAAGCTGATAAATTAGCAATAGATAATAAAAATAAAACAATTATTTTTTTATACATTCTTTAATACAGTTAGGATTTTTGGTAAATTCTATTTTTCTGAATCTTGTTGTTAAGGAATTAAAAACAAGAATTTTACCCAATAAAGCACTTTTAGAATTTAGTATCGTTTTAATAACCTCATTTGCCTGTAATGTGCCCGCTATTCCAGCTAGAGGTGAAAAAATACCCTCTGTCTCACAATTATTATCTAAGTTAGGAATCTCTGGCATAAAGCACCTAAAACAGGGTGTTTTTCCTTTAAAATTGAAATTAAAAATTTGTCCATCAAATCCACTTATTGCTGCAGATATTAATATTTTTTTGTACCTTAAACAAAAATCATTAATTAAATACCTAGTTTTAAAATTATCAGTTCCATCACAAATAATATCAAATTTTTTAATGATACTTGTAATATTGTTTTTGTCTATTTTTGACTTATAAACTGAAACTTTTATATTCTTGTTAATATTTTTAATCACTTTTTTTGCCTGTAAAACCTTAAATTTACCAATATCTTTTTGCGTAAAAAGTATTTGTCTGTTTAAATTTGACTCTTCAACTTTGTCATTATCAATAATACCAATATTGCCCACCCCCGAATTTGCAAGATAAAGAATTAATGGACAGCCTAAGCCACCTACACCAACAACTAGAACTTTTGCAGAAAATATTCTTTTTTGTCCTACAACACCGATTTTTTTTAAAATTATTTGTTTTGAAAATCTTTTAAGGTCATTCTTATTAGCTCTCATTATTTAATCTATTTTAGATCCTGTGGATCCAAAGCCACCAGATCCTCTATCAGTGTCTGAAAGTTCTTTCGATTCCTCTAGAGTTGCTCTAGAAACAGGACATAGCACCATCTGTGCTATACGAAGACCATTTTCTACTATAAATTTTTCTTTACTCAGATTTATTAATATTACTTTTATTTCTCCTCTATAATCAGCATCAATTGTGCCTGGAGTATTCAAAACACTTAAACCCTTTTTAGCAGCAAGTCCTGATCTCGGTCTTATTTGGATTTCAAAGCCATTAGGTATTGATAGTGAAAATCCAGTCGGTACAATAGCTTTATCTCCAGGCAAGATTTCAATTTTGTTTTCAATAAAAGCAGCAACATCCATACCTGATGAGCCGATCGTCTCATATTTTGGAATAGAGACCTTTTCAGAATTACGTTTAATTAATACTTTTACCATCAATTAAAAATACATCTATTATTTTTTTGGCAATTATTGTAGCTATAAAACTTTTCTTATTTTTAGGAACTGAATGTATCTCACGTTCTTTGTTAATTATAGAAACTTTATTATAGTCTACATTAAACCCACTATCTTTTTTGGATATATCATTTGCAACTATTAAATCACAATATTTGTTTTTTAATTTTTTTATTGAATTTTCAATTAGATTTTCTGTCTCAGCAGAAAAACCAACAACAATTTTAGGTCTAGATTTATTGTTCTTTCCTAAATATTCCAGAATGTCAGGATTTTTTTTTAATTTAATCTCAGACAAGTTATTTATTTCTTTTTTTAACTTATTTTTACTAAAATTAATTGGTCTAAAATCTGAAACTGCAGCAGCACATACAGCTATATCCACAGGCAATAAAGTTTTAACCTTTGACATCATTTCTTCTGCACTTGTAACTTTTAAAACCTTAATGTCACTAGAAAAGTTTATTTCCGATGGTCCAGCAACAATTGTAGTATTAACTCCTAGTTTAGATAATGCTAAAGCTATTTCGTATCCTTGTTTTCCACTAGATTTATTAGATATATACCTTACAGGGTCTATATATTCTCTAGTCGGTCCAGTAGTGACCAAAGCATTAATGCCTCTTTTTTTTAAAAGATCTTTATTTTCAAAATAATTTTTTAAGTAGGAAAAAATTTGTCTTGGACTAGACATTTTTCCTTCACCATACTCTCCGCATGCCATTTCACCTTTATCTGGGCCAATAAATTTATAACCAAAGTCTAAAAGTGATTTATAGTTTTTTTGAGTTGCTTTATGTAGCCACATCCTAACATTCATTGCCGGAACTAAAATGACTTCTTTATTAGAAGCCAATATAACAGTAGTGGCCATGTCCTCAGCTTTGCCTACTGATAATTTTGACATAACATTCGCTGTAGTTGGAACAACCAAGATAACGTCTGCCCATCTAGATAAAGAAATATGATCTATTTTAGACTCATTATTAACGTCAAAAATTTCCTCATGAGGCTTGCTATTAGCCAAAGATGTAATAGACAAAGGTGTTAAAAATTCTTTTCCACTTTTAGTTAATATAGTTTTAATTTCAACATTGTTCTTTTTAAGCAATCGAATTAAATCGAGGGATTTGTAAGCAGAAATACCTCCGCCAATAATTAAAAGAATTTTTTTATTATTTAGTGACATTTGAACAATTAAAATACTAATAAAATAAAGATTACAACACCTAAAACGCTAATAAAAACATTATTTCTTAAATCTTTTAGTTTCATTTTTTCAACTTCTAGACCTCTGTTGCTAAAATTACTCAAGTTCAGTTTTCCTTCCGCAATTAGTTGCAATGCTAAATTTGCCTTATCCATGAATTTTGGAAAATCAGGTATTCTCTTTAAAATTTCAGCAGATGTGTTTATTGCAGTATCAAGTCCAACTTTAGGCCCTTTAGATTCCCTAATCCAATTTTCTAGAACTGGCCTAGATACTTCCCATATGTTTGTATTAGGATATAGTTTTCTTGCTACCCCCTCCACCACAACCATAGTTTTCTGAAGTAAAAGCAAGGGCGTTTGTGTTGGCATATTAAATTTTTCGGTTATTTCAAATAATTGACCTAATAAATTACCACCCGATATATCTTTTATAGATTGCCCAAATATTGGCTCTCCAACAGATCGAAGAGCCTGTGCAAAATCTTCTCTAGATGTATTTTGTGGCACTAAGCCTGCCTCAAAGTGAACATCAGCTACTTTGGTATAATCTCTTTGAATAAACCCATAAAGAATTTCAGCTAAAAATTTTCTATTATTTTTATCAAGCCTCCCCATAATTCCAAAATCTACAGGTATTATATTTCCTTTGAGGTCTACAAATAAATTTCCTTGGTGCATATCGCCATGAAAAAAACCATCTCTTACGGCATGTTTTAAAAAATGTTGAATTAGATTTTCTGCTAGATTTTTTAGATTAATACCTGATTTTTCAATAAGTTCTTGTTCTCTTATTGATACACCGGTCACTTTATCTAAAGTAAGAATTCTTTTTGATGTGTAGTTCCAGTATATTTTAGGAACTATAAATCCTTTGTCTTCTTTTGTATTTTCGAATAATTCATTTGCAGCCGCAGCCTCGAATCTTAAGTCCATTTCAATGTTGGTAATCTCTCTTAACAAGTGGACTATTTCTATCAATTTTAATCTTTTAGCTTTTGGTAAAAGACTTTCAATTATGTATGCAAACAACATTAAAGCATCCAGCTCCTCATTAAATAATTTTTCAATGTCAGGCCTCAAAATCTTGATGGCAACATCTTTAGTCTCATTGTTTATTTTTATTTTTGCGATATGAACTTGGGCTATCGATGCAGCAGCAATTGGTTCACTTAGATTTAAAATATTATTAAACTGAGTCTCCCCTAATTCTTTCTTGATAATTTTTTTTGCAACAACTGTATTAAAAGCAGGTAATTTGTCTTGTAATTTTACAAGATAATCAGTCACTTCTTCACCAATAATATCAGGTCTAGTAGCTAAAAACTGACCAAGCTTTATAAAAGTTGTACCCATTCCTTGTAAAGCATCACACAATTTTTCACCTGGTTTTTTTGAAATAGTTAAATTATTTTTATTTGTTCCAATTGAAAATAAATCAAAAAAAATTTTAATTGAAAATGGGACACTATAAATTTCATTTATAGTGTCTATTGCTCCAGAAGATGCTAATTTTCGAGCAATTTTGAATAATTGAAAAACTCTTTTAAACATTTAAATTTTCCAGCCCGAGTGTATCGCAGAAATACCGTTAGATAGATTTCTAAATTTTACATTAGAAAATCCACTATCTTTCATTAAATGAAGTAGTTCATCTTGGTTATAAAATTTTTCAATACTACTTACTAAATATTCATAAGGATGAGAACTACCAACAATATATTTTCCAATGAAAGGTATAGCTTTAGAATATTTTTTATAAATACTATCAATAATTTGATTTTCTATTTTTGAGAATTCTAAGCACATAAATCGTCCACCGGGTTTTAAAACTCTAAAAGCTTCTTTTAATGATTGTTTGATATTAGTAACATTCCTTATACCATAGCTGATTGTGTAAAAATTAAATGTATTATCATTAAAAGGAAGTTTTTCTGCAGAAGCCTGTTTCCACTTGATGTTATGATAATTTTCTAATTTTGCTTCTCCTATCTTTAACATATCCATGTTGGGCTCAACACAAATAACCTTTCCACTATCGTCCGTCTTTTTAGAAAAAAGATAAGCTATGTCTCCTGTTCCTGAAGCTACATCTATTAGTAAATCATTTTTTTGAGGCCGCATCCAGTTTATCATGTCTTTTTTCCATAAACGATGAATACCCAACGACATAACGTCATTCATAAAGTCATATTTTTTGTAAACTTTGCTAAAAACGGAGTTGACTAGTTTAGTTTTATCTTGAAAATGGATTTTCATAAATAAATTATATGCCAGAATTACCAGAAGTTGAAGTTGTTAAAAGGTCACTTGAAAAAAATATCAAGAACTTGATAATTAAAAAAGTCACAATTAACACTAATAAACTTAGATATATAATTCAAAAGAAAGAAATATACAGAATAATTAAAAAAAAAATCCTATCCGTTAAAAGAAGATCAAAGTATTTGATAATTAAATTAAATAATAATAATTCTATCCTAGTACATCTCGGTATGACAGGTAAATTTATTATTTTAAACAAAGAAGGTAAAAAGAAAAAAACAAGTTTTTACTATCAGCTTTCAGAAAAAGATGAAAAGCACAATCATATAATTTTTTATTTAAGTCAAAATATAAAATTAATTTACAATGATGTAAGAAAATTTGGTTTTATAAAGATAGTGTCGTCTAATAAAATAAATGAAATTTCCCATTTATCTTTATTAGGACCAGAACCACTTTCAAAAAATTTTGATTTTGAATACTTTAAAAAATATATATTTAATAAGAATAAGAAAATAAAAGATATTATGATGGATCAAAAATTCGTTTCTGGTCTTGGAAACATATATGTTAACGAAATATTGTTTATTAGTAAAATTAATCCAAAAACAAAAGTGAAAAATTTAAGTAACTTTAATATTAAAAAAGTAATAAAAGTAACTAAAAAAATACTAAATATATCTATAAAAAAAGGGGGATCTTCAATAAAGAATTTTAAGAATAGTTTTGGCCAAGAAGGCTCTTTTCAACAAAAATTCAAGGTTTATTCAAGACAGGGAAAAAAATGTATGAAAAACGAATGTTCGGACACAATAAAAAAAATAACAATCTCTAATCGTTCTACATTTTACTGTGAAAGTTGCCAAAAATAACAAGTTGACCCTAATATTTTTGAGATATATACCAGTGTAAATTATGCCAAACACAAAATCAGCAATTAGAAGAGTTAGAAGAGTAAAAAAGCAGACGTCAACAAATCGTCTCAGAAAAAGTAAGTACAGGTCAGCAGTCAAAAAGATGGAAGAAATGCTAAAAAGCGGTCAAAAAGATAAAATAAAAAATTTTTTTCCTAAATTTCAGTCAATTCTCATGCAGGTTGCGAAATCTGGTGCTGTAGATAAAAAAACCGGTGCGAGAAAAATTTCTAGAATATCTAAAAAAATTTCTAAGTTAAAATAAACAATTAAAAGTTGTTATAATCATAAAAACTAACCACATTTAGTTTTTAAATACTACATGTAGAATAAGAATCTCTTTAAATTTTTAACTACAACTTTAAAAAGTAATGTGGAGAAAAAATTCTACCCAAACGTTAACAATACAACCTAAGTCAATTTATTTTACAAAATTTTAAAATACTTCTTGTAAAAATAATTGTAAGAAATTAATAATTAATCCTTCAAATTATTATTATGGAAAAAAAATCAATTAAATCAACAGACATTTTTGCATCAGAAGAAGAAAAAATTTTAAATTGGAACGAGGTGCAAACTGCTTTTGAAAAGACGTTTGGCAGTGAAGTTTATTCAAGCTGGCTTAAAAACATAATGCTTCTAAAAGAATATAATGATTATATTTTATTAGGAGTTCCAACTAGATTTATTAGAGACTGGATAGTTTCGAGATACTTAGACAAGATACTTGAACAAGTTAAAACGTTTAAATTAAGTTTAAATAGAATTGAATTTAAAATATCCGAGGAAATTAAAAATAGTGCTAATGATGATTTCAAATTAAATGACCCAAGTAAAATAACTGAAATCAAGGACTCTATATTAAATTACAACAGACTTAATCCAAATTTAAACTTTGAGAATTTTATAGAGGGAACAAGCAATCAAATAGCATTGTCGTCTTCAAAAAGAATATGTGAGCAGTTATCTCGTTATAATCCTTTATACATATATGGAGGTGTAGGATTAGGAAAAACACATTTACTAAACGCTATAGGTCTTAAGCTCCAAGATAAAAATAATGTAATGTTTATATCGGCTGAAAGATTTATGTATCATTTTATTAAATCTATTAAAAAAAATGATATGGTTAATTTTAAGGATTTCTTTAGAAAGTCGTCAGTGTTTATTATAGATGATATTCAATTTATAAGAGGTAAAGAAGGTTTGCAGGAGGAATTTTTTCATACATTTAATAGTCTTATTGAAAAAAGTTCACAAATTATTATTTCAGCAGACAGGCCGCCCATGAAGCTTGATAGAGTTCAAGAAAGAATAAAATCTAGGCTATCTGGTGGATTAATAATAGATATAGATAGCCCTGACATAGAGCTAAAAGTTAAAATTATAAAAAAGAGGATTGAAGATACTCAAGATCGATTTAAGGAGAACTGTAATATTAGCGAAGAGGTGATAAACTTCATAGCAAATGAGAGCAAAACTAATGTAAGAGAGTTAATCGGAGTATTAAATAGAGTGATTGCCTTTAGTAGAATACATAAAAAAACACTTAGCATAAGCGACTGTAAAAATATTTTAAAAGACGTGTTTAATCAAATAAGATTGGTAACGGTTGATAAAATACAAAATACAGTTTCAAATTTTTACAACATACCCTTGAACGAAATGCTTTCTCAGAGAAGATCGAGACCTCTTGCCAGGCCAAGACAGATAGCAATGTATCTAGCAAAAAAAATGACAACTAGATCTCTTCCAGAAATAGGCAGACGTTTTGCAAATAGAGACCATACAACAGTTATACATGCTGTAAAAACCATAACTAGGCTGTCTGAAAAAGATGATGAAATGAAAAAAAATATCATTCAAATAAAGAGTATATTGCTAGAAGAATAAATCTAATGCAATTTTCTATAAAAAGAGATGTATTACTAAAATCTTTAACTCTAGTTCAAGGAGTGGTGGAGAAAAAAAATACTTTACCTATTCTTTCAAATGTATTGTTAGAAATCAAAAACAACAAACTTACAATAGTAGCAACCGATCTAGATTTAATATTTTATGACGAAATAAATGAAATTAAAGCAATCAAAGATGGTAGCACAACCACCTCTGCTGCAGTTTTATACGATATTTTAAGAAAAATTTCTGCAAATGCAGAAATTAATTTTGACTTAAAAAGTGAAAATAAATTAAGTTTAAAAAGCGAAAGCTCAGACTTCAATTTATTATGTCTTCCAGCAGATAATTTTCCAAATTTTTCAGACAACTTTAATAGCAATGAGATAGTATTAAACAAAAATAAATTTCTTTCTCTTTTTAACAAGACAAAAATATCTATTTCAAACGATGATACCAGACACTATCTAAATGGCGTTTTCTTGCATATCACTGAGTCTCAAAGCAAAACATACCTTACTGGAGTTGCAACAGACAGTCATAGACTGTCTTCAAGCAGTATAGAAATTGAGCAAGGCACTAATTTTAATTCTCTTATACTTCCAAGAAAAACAGTTTTTCAATTATGTACCTTACTTCAAGAAACCGAAGAAAAAGTGGCGGTACAAAACAGTGATACAAAAATACAATTTAGAATTGGAAAAACCAAACTTATTTCTAAAGTGATTGACGGGAAATTTCCGGACTACACTAAAGTAGTGCCAGTTAGTAATGATAAAACTTTAACTGTCCTATCCAAGGATTTTATTGACTCTGTAGAAAGGGTGACCACAGTTTCGATTGACAGAAAAGAAGGAGTTAAATTAGTAATAAATAAAGAAAATATAAAACTTTCGGTTAATAGTACTAATTCAGGTGATGGAAACGAAGTTATAAAAGCAAATTATAGTTCCAGCGAATTGACTATAAGTTTTAATTCCAAATATTTAATTGATATTGCATCTGAAATTGAAGATAAAAATTTAATTATTAAGCTAAAAGATTCTACCTCTCCTGTATTGATAGAGGATAGTGCTGATAAAAACAGTTATTATGTCATTATGCCTATGAAAATTTGATAATTTAAATTTTAGCTTTTTTTTTAACATTTTGACCTGTAAGCATTGATAAACAACATTAATTTGACCATTCATAATAAACTGATTATCTATAAATTCAAAAAAATGTTATAACTTTTACTCTTATTAAAATAAAAATGTCAAAAAATTCAAAAACACAAAGCGTTGAGTCATACGGAGCGGACTCTATTAAAGTATTAAAGGGTCTTGACGCTGTCAGAAAAAGACCAGGTATGTACATCGGAGATACTGACGATGGTTCAGGCCTGCACCATATGGTTTTTGAGGTAATAGACAACGCAATTGATGAAGCATTAGCGGGGCACTGCACAAATATAAACATTACAATGAATAAAGATAATACTGTCACTGTAGAGGATGACGGCAGAGGAGTGCCAGTAGATATGCATAAGTCAGAAAAGATGTCTGCAGCAGAAGTTATAATGACTCAATTACATGCAGGAGGAAAATTTGACCATGATTCCTATAAGGTCTCAGGGGGTTTACATGGAGTAGGAGTTTCAGTTGTGAATGCATTGTCTGAGAGATTAGATTTAAAAATATTTAGAGATAACAATGAATACTCTATATCATTTAAAGACGGAAACTCTATTAAACCATTAAAAAAAATTGGTAAAACGAAAAAACGAGGAACAAAAATTACTTTCTTACCATCAAAAACAATATTTTCTTCTATTACGTTTAGTTCAAATATTTTGCAAAAAAGAATTAGAGAATTAGCGTTTTTAAACAAAGGAATTAGTATTAATCTAACTGACGATACTGGTTCAAAGTCCAAAGAATTTTTACACAAGTACGAAGGTGGTATTGCAGAGTTTGTAAAATATATTAATAATAAAAAGCCAATATTAGTTAATAAGAATGAAAAAGAGGTTTTTAAAAAACCAATATATATAAGTGCAAGCAAAAACAATGTCGTTGTTGAATGTTCTTTTGAGTGGAACGCAAGCTACTCAGAAGATGTACTGCCTTTTACAAATAATATTCCTCAAAAAGATGGTGGTACACATTTATTAGGTTTTAGAAGTGCTTTGACAAGAGTAATTAATAGGTATTCAGGAGAAGGAAAAAATAAAAAAAATAAAGTTACTATTTCTGGAGAAGACATAAAAGAAGGACTAACCGCAGTTTTATCAATAAAGATGCCTGATCCTAAATTCTCCTCTCAAACTAAAGACAAGCTAGTATCCTCAGAAATAAGATTGATTGTTGAAAGCATTATAAACGATAAAGTATCAACGTGGTTTGACCAAAACCCTTCGGTAACTCGTAGTATTTTAGAAAAGGTGACCCAAGCAGCTCTTGCAAGAGACGTAGCTAGGAAAGCAAGAGATAGTGTTCGAAGAAAAGGAGCTTTTGAATTATCGGGGTTGCCAGGAAAATTAGCCGACTGTCAGATTCAAAAAAAAGAAGGTACAGAACTATTTATTGTAGAGGGAGACTCTGCTGGTGGTTCAGCTAAACAAGGTAGGGTTAGAGAATATCAGGCTGTGCTACCTTTAAGAGGAAAAATTTTAAATACTTATGTAAATACCAATGGAAAAG
>MDSY01100209.1_pt1 | contig 11491 bp, 2 predicted proteins | sample 811131 | NCBI WGS metagenome assembly MDSY01 (sample SAMN05326643, study PRJNA326480) | marine metagenome | isolation source: seawater | place: Atlantic Ocean: South West | collected 2010
TATCTTTTCAAAGCTTGAATGTTTTCTCAGGATTATCAGCAGGCACTTATGTTTTTACAGTAAAAGATGATAATGACTGTGAGGATACAACTTCAGTTATAATAACTGAACCTAATTCTTTAATTGCATCATCAATTATGACTTCAAATTTTAATGGATTTGGAGTTAGTTGTAATGGAGATAGTGATGGTGAAGTAACTGTATCACAAACAGGAGGGGTAGCACCATTCACATACTCAATAGATGGTATATCTTTTCAAAGCTCAGATGTTTTTTCAGGATTTTCAGCAGGCACTTATATTTTCACAGTAAAAGATAATAATGGTTGTCTGGATACAACTTCAGTTATAATCACAGAGCCTGATACTTTATTTGCATTAGATTCGACCTCAAATTTTAATGGATTTGGAGTTAGTTGTAATGGATATAGTGATGGTGAAGTAACTGTATCACAAACAGGAGGAGTAGGGCCATTCACATATTCAATAGATGGAATATCTTTTCAAAACTCAGATGTTTTCTCAGGATTATCAGCAGGCACTTATGTTTTTACAGTAAAGGATGATAATGACTGTGAGGATACAATTTTAGTTATAATTACTGAACCTAATCAAATAACAGCTAATTTTACTGTAACTAATATTTTGCCATGTTATGGTGACACTACAGGAACTATTCAAGTTTTAAATACTTCAGGAGGAAATCTCCTGCCTTATACTTATAATTGGTCAAATGGTCTTACTAACCCTACAATACAGAATTTAGCAGCTGGAAATTATTCTGTAACAATTACTGATTTACTTGGGTGTTTTAATACTTTAAACACATTGATATCTGAACCTTTAGTTATTACGACTACATCTTCATCTTCTAATGTTTCAGTAAACGGAGCAGGAGATGGTAATATATCAGTTACTGTTTATGGTGGAGTTCCTGTTTATTCATATAATTGGTCTGGTCCTAATGGTTATTCAGATAGTACATCAAGTATTGATTCTTTAGAAGTTGGTGTATATCAATTAACTGTGACAGATTTTAATGGATGTGTTCATCCAGTTCTTTTTTATAATATTAATTCACCTGTTTGTGATAGTAATATTATTAGTGAAAATTATACTGCACCTTTATGTTATGGAGATTCAGGTGCATTTTTCTGGTCAAATAGTAATGGTTTAGCTCCGTATTCTAATACATTAATAAATTCAAATAATGATTCTATCATTAATGATTCAATATCTAATGGTCCATTTAATCCATTCTTATTTGCTGACGGAACTTATAATTTAATTGTAACAGATGCTTCTGGTTGTAATGATATTTGGAATATTGTAATTACTGAGCCAGATTCAATTAATATAAATTCTTCAAATTCTACAGATGTACTGTGCCATGGTGATAGTTCAGGAGTTGCTAATATAAATATTTCAGGAGGGACTGCTCCTTATACTGTTAATTGGGGTTTACAAAATCCTAATTTTCTCTCAAAAGGAACTTATTTGGTTTTAGTAATTGATTCTAATGGATGTGAAAAAATTGATAATGTTATAATTAAAGAGCCGCTTCCAATCTCCATTGATAGTATTATAACTACATTAATTTCATGTCAAGCGAATGATGGTACTGCAACATGTTATGTTTCGGGAGGAGTTCCGCCATATCAATATCTCTGGTCAAATGCTATTACTGGTAATCCTTTGTTAAATCTAAATAATGGAATATATTCTGTTATTGTTACTGATACCAATGGTTGTAGTCTTAACAATACAAATATTCAAATAGAAACTGATTCTGTCTTCTATATGAACATCCATGAGACCCCTATTTTGTGTGCAAATGATTCAAATGGATTATTAATGGCAACTTTAGGATATGGAGAACTACCTATTACGTATAAATGGATAGACAATATTGGAGATACAATCAGTTCTAATTCTGTTATTTCTGGTTTGTCAGCAGGTACTTATGAATTATATGCAACTGATGCAAATGGTTGTGAATACCAAAGTTTTACTACATTAGTTAATCCAGCACCTATTTCTTTTAGTTTTCTTACTAGTAATGTAACCTCTAATGGATCAAATGATGGTTCGATTAATACAATAAGTATTTCTGGTGGTCTAGCACCTTATTCTTATGCTTGGAGTGGAATAAATGTTGTATTTTCGGCTATTACTGCTAATATTAATAACTTAGATCAAGGACAGTATCAATTACAAATAACTGATTCAAATGGGTGTATATCTTCCCAACAAGAAGTAATAAATGAACCAGCTTGTGATTTGATAATTTCTATAGTTTATTTAGCGCCTAAATGTTTTGGTGATTCTGCAGCTTTAGTATGGAATAATTCAGGAGCTAGTGGTACATATTCAAATATTATTACTACAGCAACAGATACTTTTTATAATAATGTAACTTCATCTTCATCTATTTTATTACCAGTAGGAGAAAGTTATACTCTACTTGTTCAAGATCAGCTTAATAGTTCATGTCAGGATGTGTATAATGTTGTGCCAACTTCACCAAACCCACTAGTAGCTAAATTTTCTACTGATAGCGTCTCTTGTTATGGAGGTAATAATGGATCGGTAATAATCACTCCGCAAGGGGGAACAGCACCTTATAATATTAATTATGGAGGTATAGTCCCTGATACATTAAGTGCAGGAACATACACTATTGTTTTATCTGACACGAACGATTGTTTTACATCATCTCCATCAATTTTTACTATTTATGAGCCTTTACAAATGAATACTACATTTATTTCATCTAATGTTTCTTGTTTTAATGATGATGATGGAAGTGCTACTATAAATGTTGTTGGTGGAACTGCCCCGTATAATTATTTATGGTCTCCAACTGGATTAACTACACAAACAATTGATAGCTTATCTGCAGATACCCATTATGTGTCAATAGTAGATCATAATAATTGTGTTCTTTCTGGTGATTTTGTATATATACAGCAGCCAGCTGTCTTAGGAGCAAACTTTAGTATCAATAATTTGAGTTGTTACGGAGTTGCCGATGGTGAGATAGATTTAACGCCTACTGGAGGAACTGCTCCGTATAATTATTTATGGTTTCCAAATGGAGTTACTACACAAGATTTAATTGGTCAATCAGCAGGTTCTTACGATGTATTAGTTGCTGACTTTAATTCTTGTGTAGATACATTTTCTGTAGTTGTTTCTGAACCATCAGAAATAACAGTGTCAATCAATTCTACTGATGTTAGTTGTTATGGTAATTCAGATGGGTCAGCAATTTTAACAATAAATGGTGGGGTATTTCCGTATACTATTCTATGGTTTAATGGTACTGAAAACTATTCAATATTTGGATTAGATTCTGGACAATGGGGTGTTTTAGTTACAGATGATACAGGATGTAATATTACGTCTACATCTGTTAATATTCTTGAGCCTGCTCTATTATCATTATCAACTTCTGTAATAAGTCCCCCTTCATGTTTTGATTATGGGGATGCAAGTGTTGATGTTACTGTTTTTGGAGGTACACCAACATACAGTTACACTTGGTTAAATTCTTTTAATGATACTATTATTTCTAATAGTTTAGATAGTTTTACTAATAACTTAACTTCAGGATTATATAATGTTTTTGTTACTGATGCAAATGGTTGTGATTCTACAGCAACAATTTTAATACCCGAAACAGATTCAATCTCTTACATTATATCAACTTTTTCTACTTCATGCATTGATTCTTCAGATGGAAGTGCAACTATTTTGGTTAGTGGAGGTCTAGCTCCTTATACTTATAATTGGACAGGTGGATTAGCTTCTTCATCTCTTGATACATATACTGGTTTAAATGCTTTAACTGATTATTTTATTTCAATTACTGATTCAAATAATTGTAATATTGGTCCTATTATCGTGAATATTGATGAGCCAGTATCGATGTCTATTGATTTCTCACTTTCTGATTACAATGGATATAATATAAGTTGTTATGATGAATCTGATGCTGAAGTTATAGCTTCGGTAAATGGTGGTAATTCACCATATGAATTATCTTTAAATGGTATCTTCTACCTATCTGATACTTTGTTTTCAAATAACTCTTCAGGATGGTTAACATTATATGCTAAAGATGCTTCAGGTTGTCAGGTTTCTGATAGTATATTAATTACTGCCCCAGAACCATTTATTGCTAATATTGTTATAGTTGATAGTTTAACTTGTGATAATGGTTCTGATGCATTGATTGGCTCTTTAACGCAAGGTGGTGTTGGCCCTGATTATTCTTATTTTTGGTCTAATGGAGAAGTTGGTCAAACTATTGATAGTTTAGCGGCAGGATCTTATTCTGTAGAAGTAATAGATATGAATAATTGTTCAGCATTTGATTCTATTACATTAGACCCTAATTTTATAATTCAGGCAAATTCTATAACTACATCGATTAGTTGTACAGGCTCTTCAGATGGTACTGCTACTCAAAATCCTTCCGGGGGTGTATCTCCATATACGTATCTATGGAATAATAATTCTTCTAGTGCAAATATACAGGCTTTACCTCCAGGTATTTATTGGTGTATAATTACTGATAACAACGGATGTGAAATAGTTGATTCAGTTAATATTGTTGAACCATCTACTAACCTATCAATTTCAGCAATTTCAGGTACTAACTTGAGTTGCTATGGTGAAAACACCGGGACAGCTTCTGTAGTTGCTAATGGAGGGGTGCTACCTTATTCTTATCTATGGGATGATATTAATACTCAAAATACTCAAATTGCTGAGGCGCTATATGCTGGTACATTTATTGTGGCAGTTACTGATTCCGCATTTTGTACAGTCTATGATACAATTATTATTACTCAACCTAATGACTTATTAATAAATACTGATTCTTTATCAAATATATCTTGTTTCGGATTATTAGATGGTGCTTTAGCAGTGTCCTTTGTCGGTGGAGTTGAACCTTATTTATATACCTGGACTGGGCCAAGTGGATACACTTCAAATGATGATTATATTACAAACTTAGGTCAAGGAGAGTATGTTATAACATTAGTTGATGGGAATGACTGTGTCTCTGCTGATACGTCTAATGTTTATGAGCCTCTAATTCTAGGTTCTGTTATTGATGTAAATAACCCAGCTTGTTATGGTGATTTTAGTGGTGAGATAAATTTATCTTTTACTGGAGGTACTTCCCCTTATCAGGCAATTTATGGTTCATTTACAGTTAATTCTATAAATGATTCTGCAACTATTTCCAATCTTCCATCTGGTTTTGATTCACTTTATGTTTCTGATATTAATGGATGTGAAAGTAGTGTTTTTGTTAATCTAGTAAGTCCATTGGAATTGATTATTGATGTATTTGTTTCAGATTCTATTGATTGTTTTGGAGGTAAAAATGCTAGTCTAAGTGTTAATGTTATTGGTGGGACACCTCAATATAACTATCATCTTATATTTGATAATGATACAACTGAATCGCTGTCTAATATTTTTACAGAATTAAGTTCGGGAGAATATGTAATTAAAGTATATGATGCTAATAACTGTATTAAACAAGAAATAATAAATATTAGTAACCCAGAAGAAATTGAGATAATACAAGATATTTCTTCTTGCTATGGATCTATACTAATCGATGTTTTAAATGCATCAGGAAATTATGAGGTTATCTGGCAAGGTGATATTGCTGATTCAGTATATATTGACAACTTATTACCTGGTGAGTATCAAGTAACTGTTTTTGATGACTTAGGATGTTATAAGGTTGATTCTTTTGTAGTAAATAAAATAATTGATTACGCTATTACTAATGCGTCATGTTCTAAAGTAGAAGATGGGATTATTAATATCATTAATACTGGATCTCCTCCATACTCAGTTTATTTAAATGATGTTCTATTGTATAGTGATATGATAAATTCAATTGAAATAACTGATTTGTCAAGCGGAACATATGTTTTATCTTTGAATGATATTAATAATTGTGTTTTATCTGATACAATAGTTTTTGTTGATTTTATTGGTGGGTATGATTGTATAGATGTGCCAATAATAATAACTCCAAATAGTGATGGTGTTAACGATAATTGGCATCCAATTTTTGATGTAAATACAGAAATTGAAGTTACAATATTAAATAGATGGGGAGTAGTTGAATATTATTATGAAGGAAATAGTATTGCTTTTGAATGGGATGGTTTAAGTAGATCCGGAAAGAAACTTCCATCAGCGGATTATTATTATATTATTAAATTTGAAGATATCACCTACTTAGATAGAACAGGAGTAATAACATTAATTAGATAAGAAAATGAAAAAAATAAGTTTATTTATATTTGCTAGTATATTAGCTATAATAGGTTATTCTCAACAGTTTCCTTTACAGTCTCAATATCAATTTAATTATGCAACAATTAATCCTGCAGTAAGTGGAGAAAATGACTTCTATCGAGCTAGAGCTTCATTCAGAGATCAGTGGGTTGGCTTTAGTGATAAATCTATTAGTACTCAGATATTAACTGTTACTAAAGGTTTTGGGGATAATGGTTTAGGTATAACTGTATTTAGTGATAAAACTGGTGGTTTATTTAATAAATCAGGAGCTTCTTTAAGTTATTCTCATAAGGTTAAGTTTAATAAATCTAATGTATATCTTGGAATTTCAGCAGGAGCTGCAAAAGTTAATTTAGATCCTAATGAAGATCCTGCAATACTATTTAACAGTGATGTGATTCCTGATTTTACTTTTGGGGTATATTATATATATAAAAATATTAAATTTGGTATTTCAGTTCCAGGTTTGCTAAATGCTAATATGGATTTAACTGGTTCTGCTAACAATACCATCGACCGACATTTTTACACAATGCTATCTTATGAAAAGAAATTAAGTGAAGATTGGAGTATGCACCCTTCAATGTTAATTAAAAAAACAGCTAATAATAATCAGATTGATGCAAATGTTAATTTTAAATTAAAAAATAAAATATGGTTTGGTACTTCATATAGACAGGACTTTGGTCCTACTATTTATGTCGGTATTGATTTTGGTAAATTGCTTTCAGTATATTCTTATGATCTTTCAACAAATGAAGTAGCTGACTATAGTAGTGGGTCGCATGAATTCACTTTAGGTTATGATTTTATTTCAAATTCCGAAGTAGATAAAAAAGAAGTGAAAAGCGAAGAAGAAAGAATTTCTATAAATGATTTAGATAATGATGGAATTGCTGATGATAAAGATTTGTGCCCTGAAGAGTATGGCATAGCAATAGCAAATGGTTGTCCTGATTTTGATAAAGATGGTATACCTGATAAATATGATTTATGTCCTCATTTATTTGGTAATCTAAATGTCCAGGGATGTCCTGAATTGGCTCCTAATGAATCAATGATTCTTTCAGCAGCATTAGAAGATTTAAATTTTGATTTTGATAAAGCAGAGATTAAATATGAATCTAAGTCAGCTTTAACTAATTTAGCAATACTAATGCTCAGAAACTCAGAAATGATTCTCTTTATTGAAGGACATGCATCAACTGAGGGTGAGGCTTCTTATAATTTAAGTTTATCTGCTAGAAGAGCTAAAGAAGTTCAGAAGTTTTTTATTAGTAGAGGTGTGAAAAAGAGAAGATTAATTATGGATTTTCATGGAGAAGAATCTCCTTTAAATCTTAATATAACCGATATAGAAAAAGAAAAAAATAGAAGAGTTGAATTTGATATTAAATATCATTTATATGATGCTGCTATAGCTGATAGCTTAGTAAATGAATTTGATTCTCTTTTAAATAAAATTAATATTGCTAATTCATTTTTTGAAGAAAAACAAAACATTGAGGTTTTACAGCAGGAACAAGAAGAAGTTATTGCTGAAGTAGATGAACAGGAGTTTATTGAAGACTTTTTATTTGATACTATTGCTGAGAAAGAAGTAATTGAAGAGGAAGTATTAGTTGAACAGGAGTTTATTGAAGACTTTTTATTTGATACTATTGCTGAGAAAGAAGTAGTTGCTGAGGAAGTATTATTTGAAAAGAGTATTATTAATAAACATTTGGTTGTTGTGCAAGTGTTTAATGATAAGAACAATGCAATTGAATTTATTTCTAATACTGATGTTGCTGAATTAGAATATGTTTTTCTTAACCAAAAGTATTATGTGTATGCATTTGCAAGTGAAAAAAGAAAAAATGCAGAGATATTTAGAGATGTATATCAAAAAGGGTCTTGGATATTAGATCTATAAGTATGGAGATATTTTTTTATCGTAAATTTTGATAAATAAAATATTTATTGAAGAAAAAGTACTTGATTTTTTAGTTTTAAAGTTGACTAATTAATAAGTATGAATTCTTGTTTTTGTTAGTCTTTTTACTCAACATCTAATATTCAGAAATAGTTTGTTTAAGATTCCTGTTATCTAATGGATTATAGTTATTGAATAAGAACCTTACTACTCATGCCGTTAAGTTGAAAAATGTAAATTCCATGTGTAAAATTAGAAGTATTAATTTCAATTAGGTAGCTGCTCTTTTTTGTTTTGTAAATAGTTTTTCCTAAAATATTTTTAATTTTTATAACCCCTATCTCGCTACTTTCAATTGTTAGTTTACTACTTGCAGGGTTAGGATAAATGCTAAAGTTTGCTTGCTGATTGTTAAATGTATTTGTTGTTGAGTTGCTATTAAGTAAACTATCGCTACTGAAGAAAGCAATACCTCCTGAAAGATTACCAAGTATCATTTCAGGTTGATTGTCGTTATTAATATCAGCTAAGGTAAAAGAAGACTTTCCTCCATCCCAAAAATCAGTTACAGAGCTGTAAACAGGTGAAAATTGTCCGTTAAGGTTTCCTTCAATATTCGTAAATTGATAAATTGTTCCAGTAAAACTTCCAACAAAAAGCTGATAAAATCCATTACTGTCAATTAATTCAGGGCTGGAGTAGCCCGTGCTTATGTAATTATTGTCTACATCAATTCCTCCCCAGTTTTTAATAATTGTGTCGAAAGCTGCATTTATTGCTGTGCCTGAATTTGGACAGTAGTTTATCGATCCATCTTGTTCTCCAATAATAATATCTAATAATCCATCTCTATCTACGTCTACTAATTGAGGTTGAGAAAAATAACCAACATCAATGCTAAAGTAGTTAGGAGAAGTTATATTGAAATTCGCAGACTGATTATTAAAATAATGCAATTTCCCATCTGAATCTCCTAAAAGCATATCTTTATCTCCATCTCCATCCAAATCACCAAAAGTTGGGCTTAAATTAAGGGCAGGAATATTTAGAGTAGTGTTCAAATTTAAAGTTGAAATGTCTTGCCAATCCCTGTCTATTAATTCATATTTAGGAATTTCCTTTGTGCCCGTATTTTTAAAAAGAGCCAAAGAAGATATAGGGTCGTTATTAGCAAAATGGTAACCATAATTCCCTACTACTAAGTCGAGTAGACTATCATTATTGTAGTCGTAAAATGTAGGGAATGCTGACTTCCCTAAATCGATCATATCACTTTGCAAAAAGTTAGTCTGTATAAAGTTGAATTCAGGATTATTATTTTGACCTGAATTATTATATAGCCAACAGCTTTCAAAGTTTTCAGAATTATTCTGACTATTAGTGGTCACGATTAAGTCTTTTAAACCATCATTAGTGACATCTAAATAATAGGCTGCTGGAAAGACATTCATATCTGCAGCAATCGTATTGTTCTGGTTCTGTGGGAAAACAGAATCGACACTAATCATTAGTGCATTTTGATTATCACCTCCATTAATTAATAAGTTTAGGTTGTTATAACTTACATCCCCTAAAACTAAATCTTTGTCATTATCATTATCAATATCAATGGCTAGCAAAGTGGAGCCAGCATGTTTTTGTTTTAAATTTTCATTATTAGTGTTAACAATAGCTGGACATTGGCAATTTTGACAATTCAAAATATAGGAATTTAATCCTTCGTAAAATAATCCCCAGCAGCTTTCAGAACGTTCAAAAGCAACTGTATCACAACTACCGGTAAGTTCAATAGCCATGTTTTTATGATATTCAACAAATCCTCCTAAAATGGAAAAAGTAAGGATATCCAAATCACCATCATAATCAATGTCAGCAATAGCAGGAATATCAACAGGACTAACATATATATTGAGATTGCTTGATCCATAATCAGAAAGCACCAATGATGTAACTAAACTAAAACTTAAATTGGTCGTTGAGGTATTTTCATAAATAGCCATACCTGATGAAGAGTATGTGTAAATATCATTTTTACCATCACAATTATAATCTGCAAGCAGCATCCAGTCATGTACTTCAGGAAAAATATTTCTGTATTTTGGAGCATAAATATAATTCCCGTTATTATTGATAAATGAGCTTATTTTATACCCTGATTTATCAAAAACAACTAAGTCCATAGCTCCATCTAAATTTAAATCAATTTCAGAAAATTGACCAGAATTTATTCCTCCTGAAAAAGCAGAATTAAAAGCAATTCCATTTTCAGTTATAATAAGGCTTGTATCTCTGTTTAAAGTTATTTGTGAGAATGAGTAAGTAAAACAAAAAACAAAAAATAAAAAAAGAATATTTTTGAAAGTCATAACATAAATTTTCACAAAAAAACGTAATATTTTTTGAATATCATAGCCTGATGAATAATTATCTTATATTTCAGATTAAATTTTCCTATTTAGTAATTGTATTATTTGCTTTGAAAGTTTATATTTGCCGACCTTAAATCAAGATTAAAAAAAAAGATTATGCAAAACAGAAATGTTATAAAAATTTTCGCAATCATTTTCGCAATAGTTTGTTTATACCAACTATCGTTTACATGGGTTGCCGATGGAGTTGAAGCTGATGCGGTAGCTTATGCTGCAGATTTTAATGAAGATGAAAGAGAAGTGAAGGAGAGATTCTATTTGGATTCGATAAACGGTGAAGAAGTTTACGACATAATATTAACCTCCTATACTTATGCTGAGTGTCAGCAAAGAGAGATTAATTTAGGTCTTGACCTTAAAGGAGGAATGAATGTTACCTTAGAAGTTATGGTTGTTGATGTAGTGAAAGCTCTTTCAAATCAGAACAAAGATGAAGTTTTTAATTCTGCAATCACAAACACATTAAGAGCACAAGAAGATAGTCAAGATGATTTTGTTACTATATTTGGAAGAGAATATGAAAAATTGGCACCAGCTGCAAATACGGGTTTATCTGCTCTTTTTTCTACTCCTGATTTAAGAGATAAGGTACAGTTTTCTTCAACTAATCTTCAGGTTATTGAAGTATTGAAATTGGAAGTTGAAGATGCAATTGCTCGTTCATTCAATATCTTAAGAAGTAGAATTGACCGTTTTGGTGTAACTCAGCCTAACATCCAAAGACTAGAGACTGCAGGTAGAATTTTAGTTGAATTGCCTGGTATTAAAGATCCTGAAAGAGCTAGAAAATTATTACAATCGACTGCACA
>MDSY01051876.1_pt1 | contig 11490 bp, 13 predicted proteins | sample 811131 | NCBI WGS metagenome assembly MDSY01 (sample SAMN05326643, study PRJNA326480) | marine metagenome | isolation source: seawater | place: Atlantic Ocean: South West | collected 2010
AATGAAAAAAATGAAAAAAATTATTTTATTAGTTAGTGTTCTTGTTTTAACAAGTTCATGTAACCAACCTGTTGAAAAAGCCTCGACTAGTTTGAATGACAATTACTCTAAGAACCTTGCTACTGCTCAGAAATTCTTTGACCTTTTTCTAACTGAAGATATTGAAGCGCAAAAGCCTCTGATCTGTCCTGGAGTTACACACTATCCACCTTTCTATGGATCTGAACCAGGAAAATATGATTCCTTCATCGCAGCCGGTAAAGGGTGGATGGATAATTTTGACGAGATTACCTATAATGCTGAAGTATGGCTGCCAGGTACAGATTCCTTAGGTATTTCAAATGGGAGTGTAAGAACTTATGGAGTTTGGACTGCTAAAAATCCAATGAATGGTAATGTTATCATTACAAACGCTTACCATAGTTTTGAGTTTAATGCTAAAGGTCAAATTCATGAAATGAGAGATTATTTTGATGCATCAGGAGCAATGGCAGCTGCAATGAAGGAGACTTCTATAGAATAAACTGAGTATTTAAACTTTTAATCAAATTTGATAAAGATTGCAGATATACTGTGATCAGAGTCTACCTCTATAGTCAAAGGATTTTCATTTGAATTGATACCCATCCATTCTGAAAAAACATACCCTTGATCTGGAGTAGCTGTTATTTTTATTTGAGTTCCAGCTTTGTAATAACCCCCACTTGTGTTAACTATACCTCCATCGGAGGAAAGAACGGATACACTGTAATATTCCAATTCAGGGGATAAGCCGTTTTCGATGATTTCAGTTGAACAGCCTATCGTTATAAAAGTTAATAAAAGGATTAAAAGCTTTTTGATTTTATCAATTTATGATATCAAATATAAAAAATTCCTTGAACTCGCAGAGTAAAATACTTGATGACTCTATTTTCAGGGGTTTCCAAATAATTATTCCCCTATTAATATTTTTCCTGAACCATTAGTTGCTTCATGAAAATTAAATAAAAAACTGTTATCAGGGCCATCGAAAGAAAACCAATCTGCTGCAGAATTAATTGTATTCCACTGACCTTCATTAAGTTCAGTATCTGTTAAAACTACTACTAAAAGATTAAATTCTTTTTGAGAATCTGTCGAGTTTGGAACTCTTGGTCCCAATAAATTTATAATATCCTCTTGATTATAAGTTGTTCTGGAATTAGATGTAAAATCAAATTTTGTTTCCGAGGGCTCCCAAGATGTAATATCTCCAAATAAATCAAAATTTTTAACAGAACTTATAGGTGCCATTCCCATCAAATAAAGTTCAAACTCGTTAAAAGGTACACTATTCCCCCCGTTAGCAAAAGCACCAAATGGATCAACTGAATATTTATTAGAGCCTAGTGACTTTAAAGAATTTTGATTAAACCCCCCTAATTGACCTCGAGAACTTCCACCTGTAAAGCCCCAATGAGCGTAATACGGATAAGAGGTTAGATTTGTTCCTGGTTCATCAACATTCTCAGATGGAAGGCTATAGTTTCCCCAATTATGCATTAATTCGTGTAAAGCAGGTCCGTTTTTAAGAAATGTAAGACCAGTTAATTGCATGACTGCCTTTAGTTTTCCTGAAGAACCATATCTGTCACTATAGTCGTATTTTTCAAGACCAATGCCACTTACACTGTTTGAAACGTCTATAAGCATCCCATAATAGTTTATATTTTCGGGTATATTATCTTCGTTTAATACAAGGAAAATAAAATCATACTTATCAGAGAAATGCTTGTAAATATCTTTAAATAGCTCCTCTCTTTTGGAAGTATTTGTAAATTGATCATCACTTTTCCAATCATTATATTCAGATGAAGTCATTAATAATGAAGATACTTTTCCGTCTTGAGAAGAAGTGATAAGATGATCAGACTGAATTTCCGGATTATCAATTTGAGTCATTCCATCGTCTAAAATCTGTTGATCATTTTCTTCTTGATCATTTGAACAAAATGAAAATAAAAAAAGAAACAAATAAATAAATAATTTCTTCATTGTGCTTTTATTCGGTTATTTACATCATCTACTTTAGAGTTAAATCTTCCAGCTTCCTTGATTTCTCCTTTATTTACTTTAACTTTTTTAAGATTCTCAGATGCTTTATCTAAGTTTCCATTTAGAAAATATGCAGCAGATAGATTTATATATAAATGATCAATTATTTTATTTCCTATTCTAGTTCTTTTTTTCTTAGGTACATATTCTTTTATTGCATTCTCCAATATTTTTATACATTCTTCAGTTCTAAAAGATAATTCATTTGTCATTTCGTCACTAAAATTTCCATATCTAGGTGGGTTTGATCCTGAAAAAGCAATTTTTATAATTTCCTTAATTCTTTCAATATTTTCAAAAGATCTTGATAAATCTGAATAATCAAATTTTTTTCCTCTACCTCTTGCAAATGCGATATAGTAATAATATAATGGATACCCATATTTATCATTGACAGAATTATTAAATCTCCTTAACCCTTCATTGGCATTTTCATTAAATATTCTTATTGCAATTGATGACCTATTGTTGTTATGCTGCTTTACAGCAGAAGCGTAATCCTTAATTAAATCGGAGGTAAATTGATTTGAAATATTAATTCCCTCATTTGAAATTAATAGTTTATCGTTTTTTAAATCATTTACGTATTCACTGAAATTAATTGTTGCCTCAACCATATACTTTCCTCCCTCAGCATCAATATATGTACTATCATTAACTTTTTTCTTATATTTTGCTTTGAAGGGCTTGCTTGTAAAAGAGGCATTATTTATCACAAACTTTACTTCTAAATCTGCTTCTCCAATTGATGAGACTTTTTTATAACCTTTTAAATTTAGTTTAGAATTTGATGTTTGAAAAACAGTTGAATAATTTACTACTTTAGAAATATAGGTTTCAATATTTTTATTTAGCGGGTTTATAGGAGATTGAAGATAGGGGACGGCTATTTTTTTAGTGTTTGGCCTTTGACTGTAAATAAAATTTACCGCCAAAAGTAAATTCAAAATTAAAATAAGTTTTGTGATTTTCATTTTCATAAATCTATATTGATTTAAAGTAGTGAAATTTAGTTAAAAAATTTGAAATTAGTTAAATCCTAATTGTTTCTAATCCTGCTATAAAAAAGAAATATTAATTAATTTTATTCTATGAAAAATATTTTAGACACAATTGGAAATACTCCGATAGTTAAACTTCAGAAAATAGTTCAAAGAGGTTGTGGTGAAATTTATTTGAAATTAGAGGCATATAACCCAACTGGTTCAAAAAAAGATAGAATGGCGCTAGCCATGATAGAAGGAGCAGAAAAGAGAGGTCATTTAAAAAAAGGGATGACAGTTGTTGAATATTCAGGAGGTAGTACAGGAGCTGGATTAGCATTCATCTGTTCTTTAAAAGGATATCGATTTAGATTAATTACTTCAGATGTGTTTGGAAAAGAGAAGATTGGTTTAATGAAATCTCTTGGAGCTGATTTAGAAATTATCAAGAGTAGGGATGGAAAGATCACCAAAGAATTAATAAATAAAATGATTAATAGAGCTGATGAAATTTCAAAAGAGCCAAATACTTTTTTTACTAATCAACTTGACAACAAAGACGTAATAGAAGGATTTGTCCCTTTAGGAGAAGAAATTCTTGAGCAGATTGGTGGACGTATAGATGCTGTTTGTGATACAGTTGGGACTGCAGGGACGCTTATGGGAATCGCAAAGGCATTTAAAAACGCTAATTCTAATTCTAAAATTATTGCTGTAGAACCATCTAGTTCACCAATATTATCAAAAGGCATCAATGGCTCTCATAATGTTGAAGGAGTTGGACTTGGATTTATCCCTAAAATATATGACTCAAAACTTGTTGATGATGTTATAACCATTGAAGAATCAGTGGCTAGACAAACATCTAGAGATCTTGCCCTAAAAGAAGGTGTTTTTTGTGGTACCTCAAGTGGAATGAATGTTGCTGCAGCTATCCAAATATCCCAAAAACTGGGCCCAAAATCTCGAGTAGTTGCCGTTGCATGTGATACAGGACTTAAGTACCTCTCTGAAGGTCTTTTCGATAAGAAAAATTAATAATGTACCCTCCCCAAGAATCGAACTTGGATCTAAAGTTTAGGAAACTTTTGTTCTATCCGTTGAACTAGGAGGGTAAGTTTAATCTAAAAAATGTAAAGGATTTTAAAGTAAAGTTGGATTAATATATGAGATTTTAACATCAACTAAATTATTAAACAAAATAATTCTAGACATAAATCTTATTAATTCATTTCTTAAAATTGATTTATTTTTAGTAAATGACCCCTAGGGGGTTATGATTTATAAGAGCTTATACAAAATAATCTGCTGCCATTTTTAGTAGGTGGTGTACCCTTCATGTAAAGTATTACACCTGTTTTTGGAGATACTATTTTTTTTATTGTTTCGCCAAACTCATCAGTTATATGTCCAATTATTTCATCTTTAAAAACTTTGCTTCCAGCCTTAAATTTACTATAAAAAATACCTTTTGCTGGAGAGTCAATATAAATCTGTCTGTTTAATCTTTGAAATTTAACCTGCCCCAATACATCTTTGAAATTGTACATCTCAAGTTTTTTGAAAATTCTATAAAAACCCCTTTTAATTCTTTTAACTGCTTCAGGTTGTAAATACCCAAGTTTACCACTTTCAAAGCTTAATGCAATTTTTCCAGCTTGACATGCCTGTTTAAATGCATATTGTGCTGGTTCATCTTCTTTAATCGTATAGGAATATGACACAACATTTTCAAATCCACTATATTCACATAGTTGTCTTGTAATCTTAGTTTGCTCAGGGAATTTTTTATTATCATAATAGCATACAAAAGGAAGAAGATCTTCAGAAGCATCACCACTATGAACATCAAGAAATACGTCACTTATTGGGATAATTTCTGAACTTATAAAATTGACGATTTTCTCAGAAACAGTTCCGTCTTTTTTACCTGGGAAAATTCTATTTATGTTTTTATTATCTAAAGGGTTTATGTAAGGTGTTTTAGTGTAAAAAGACCCAATATTAGTAATTGGTAATATAATTATTGTTCCTATTAGTTCATCAGAATTTAACTCTTTTATGAGCTCTTGAGTCGCAATTATTGGTGCATATTCTGCTCCATGAACTCCTGCAAGAATTGTAAATACCTGACCTTTTTCTTTACCTTTTATAATTAATAGTGGAAGGGAAGTGTTATTCCCAAGTGTATCGGAAAATTCTAAATTTAATTTATGAGTAATTAACCTTTTAGGGTCTTTAAATAAACTATCAAATTTACTTTGTGCAAATGACAGGTGACTAATAACTAAAAGACAGAGTAGCTGGTATCTATTAAATTTAATTTTGATATGCATTGGTTTAAAAATTCTTTTTTGTAATAGTTTTATATCTTCTTTGTATATTAATATTAAATTAACCATAAATAAACTAAAAATGAAAGAGTTTGAAATTATTCAATTAGCTAATCTGAGTTTTATAAATAATGCCATTTATCTTCTTTGCGTAATTATTATGACAATATTAGCATTTTATCTTATTAGAAGGTCTAGAGAGTTAAATATGCCAACCTATGCTAAAGCAGTTTTAACGTTGTTCTGTACGTGTATAATTTTCTTTGGGCTTCAAGTGTCCTCCTTTTTGGTACAAGCTCAAAAAGGCATATCGTATCAACTTTCAGAATTAAAGCAATCTGGAGTTGAAATTTCGTCAAGTTCAGATGCGGCTATTAACCAATTTGGTCATACAGTCGAAATGGGAGCAGTCCCTATAGCACCTGATTTTCCGTCAATTGTAATTTGGGCTACAATTGCCTTTATGTTTGTAGGAGGAATATGGTTTAAATATCCTGACCAAAAATAAACATCAAGCGAAGTTAAGTGAATCTTTAAAACTTTCCCACGACGAACTCTAGATGACTATTTCCCTCTACCTGTTTTTCGAACTGCCGTAGTTCTTTTAACAGCTCTAGGAGTTACCGTTTTTTTATTTTTTTGTCCTTGAGAATCTTTAACTTTACTATTACCAAAAAATTTGCTGCTCATGATATGGTTTTTATCAAAGATAGGATTTATGTTAAAAAAAACCCCTCTATTAATGAGGGGGCTTAAAAAATAGAAAAAATAGAAAAAAATTTATTCTATTTTAACGTTTATTGCACTTGGGCCTTTTTCAGTTGACTCCAAATCATAACTCACTTTGTCTCCTTCAGTGATATTATCAATTAAGTTATTACTATGTACAAATACATCTTTATCACCTGATTCTGGCGTTATAAATCCAAAACCTTTGGCGTTATTAAAAAATTTTACTGTTCCTACACTCATTATTTTTTTGTTTAATATGAATGGCTAAAGTAAAGATTTTACTTTTAAATTGAAACTTTAAATAAATAAAACCCTTTTAAAAACAAAAAAAGGCTTAAATCATTACAATTAATCAATCAAATAAACTCATTTTAACAAACAAATTCTAGAATTAGAAATCTCATAATATTTCCTTAAGTTTTTTTTAAATGTTTATTAAAACAACTTCTAAAAGTGGAAGTTAATTATGGAGACGTTTAAGAATTTTAAATAAATTTATATTCACTGTTGTTAAAATATGATGCAAATCTTTTTTTGTGCTCCAATTACATATGGCCAAAATTTATCTGTAAATTTCAAATTTCCTAATCAGCATAACAAATCCTTCGATTTATATGTAGTTATTTTGTCATGATTTTTTAAAAGTGCCTCGTGAATCATTTTTTTTGCTAAATATTCAACAGGTAACGGTTTTTGTGAGTTTAGAATTCCAATTTTATTCAAGCCTTTAAAAACTTTTATCCCTATTCTTTCTGCTTCTCTCATTAATTCTACCTGCCTAATTAATGTTGGTGGTTGAAAAATTTGGATTTTATTAAACTTGAGTTTTTTTACTGACTCCTCGAGTGCCCCTTTAGTTTTAGGATAGAAAAAAAAAGATTTATCATTTGCCCCTGTTGATGAAACCAGTGAATAATTGGTAACTCCATTCTCTGAAGCCATTTTAGCAAATTCATACTGATATGTATAGTCTACTAAATACTGCTGTTTTTTACTCCCCGCTTCTTTTTGAGTAGTCCCTAGTGCTGAAAAGAAAATATCACCTTTAACCAAATCTTTATAATTACTTAATTTTGAGAAATCAATTTTATTTTTAATTAGTTTTTTATGCTCAACAGTAAATGTTTTTCTTGTAAAAACAGAGACTTTATTAAAATTATAATTACTTAACAGTTCTTTGACTAGTTCTTGTCCCGTGGCTCCGGTTGCCCCCAAAACTAGTGCATGTAGTTTATTTTCCATGACATAAATTTACAATAATCTTAAAAAGATTCTTTTCGATTTTATGCTTAATTTTAGTTGAATAGTTTTTTTGTAGTTTAGTTATGTTTCCAAATAATAATTGAGGGGAGGGGTAAGTATACTTTTAAAAAATCTTGAAAAATATTTAATTAAATGAAAAAAGTATTAGTCATAATAGCAGTCCTATTTGGATTATTCACAAGTGCTCAAGAAAAGATTTCAGTAAAAGGTCTTACCAAAAAGGAAATTAAAACCTTAAGAAAAAATCAAAAAGAGCAAGATCGCATTGCAAAATTCACCAGTATGGGTCTAAATCAATGGGGTATTAATGAAAATGCTCAAACTTGGTATTTAGCTCTCAAATTTCACTTGCCTAGTTCTAGGAATGGTGACGGTCTTCCAATTCTTAGACAATATCTAACTTTAACTGAAGAATCGTCAAGGATATATCCTTTATGGATAATAAATGGACGTCAGTTTGATTCTCCTCCTCAAGATGTTCGGGCACTTGCGCCTCAAATTAGAAAGGTTAGAGTGCTGGTTAGTGCCGCTGATACTAATCGCTGGGGTAAACAAGCTAGAGCTGGTGTAATCGTTTTAGAAACACAACGATAAATTTATTTTTAATTTCTAAAATTAGCCGTTTTAATCATGGTTTTTTATAATCATGTCTGCTGCTTTTTCTGCAATCATAAAAACCGGAGCATTCGTGTTTCCAGAAACAATCTTTGGCATGATGGATGCATCAACAACTCGAAGGCTTTTAATCCCGTGAACTTTTAAATTTGAATCAACTACTGCCATTAAATCTTTCCCCATTTTACACGTTCCCACAGGATGGTAAACAGTTTCTAAAGTTTTCTTTATGTGTTCAATAAGTAAGTCATCGGAACTTCTATTATGAGGGAGGCCATTTACTTTTATATGATTTTTCATTACTTTTTCTTCCATAATTTTAAAAACTAACTTTCCTCCTTTAACTAATTGATCCAGATCTTCTTTTTCTTTTAAGAAATTTGGTTGAATTATTGGAGGCTCGATTGGATTTGATGAAGAGAGACTTACGGTCCCCCTGCTTTTAGGGTGTAATAGTGTTGGTAATATAGTAAAGCCGTCTATTCTTGGATAGTCATAAAGATCATATGCATCATAACCATATTGATTTCCTATAGATATTGGAGAAAAATGTAGTTGAAAATTTACTTTTCCACCTTTTTGATCAAGATCAAAAAAGGCCATTCCTTCAAGTGGACTGTTACAAAAAACTCCTTTTTTATTGACAAAATAATTCCAAGCAGCTTTGATTTGATTAACAGGAGATATATAATGGTTAATTCCTTCTTGAGTTTTTGATTTAGCACATATTGGATAAAATAAGTGATCCTGTAAGTTTTTGCCAACTCCTTTTAATTCATGAATGCAATCAATCCCATTATTTTTTAGTTCGGATAATGCTCCGATTCCTGAAAGCATTAATAATTGTGGCGACTTAAAGGTTCCTGCTGAAAGAATAATTTCGTTTTGGCCATACACTTGAATTGTTTTTCCACCTTTTTTATATTGAACACCCACCGCATTTTTCCCCTCTAAGATAATCTTATCAACTCTTGCATTAGTGATTGCAATCAAATTATGTCTCCCTAAAGCTGGTTTTAAAAAAGCAGTTGCGCCACTTACACGTTTTCCATTTTTAATAGTGCTTTGAACCAAACTAGCTCCTTCTTGCATTTTACCGTTGTAATCTATATTCTTGGGAATCCCAATAGCTGCACAAGCTTCAATAAATCCGTCTACAAATGGTGTTTGAAACCTAGTTGGAATAGTAACCCCTAACTCTCCAGAACTTGAGTGATAACCAGAATCCATCATGTCGATTTGTTCATGATTTTCTGAACGCTTAAAATATGGAAGTAATTCATTAAAGCTCCAGCCAGAGTTTCCTTGTTCAGCCCAACCATCATAGTCAGCAGGGTTACCCCTTACATAAGCCATTGCATTTGTTGAGCTACTCCCGCCAAGGGTTTTACCTCTTGGTAAATATATTTTTCGTTGCAGGACATGAGCTTGTTCCTCCGTCCAAAAACCCCAGTCATCCTTGCTTTTATGAACCTTTAAATATGCGCCAGGAATATGAATATTCATATTAGTATCTGGCCCTCCTGCTTCTAACAATAAAACAGATTTATTTGGGTTTTTTGATAAACGGTTAGCTAAGACACAACCCGCAGAACCTGCTCCAATTATAATATAATCATATGATTTCCTCATATGTTAAATCTAACTAAAATTATAATAAATACTTTAAAAATAACGGCAGATTATGAAATAATAGCTTAAAATTTAATTATTGTTTTAGTGGTTTATGATTAATAATCTTTAGTTATAAGGAAGTATCTAGAATTAATAAATAATTATAATTATTCTATTTAGGATTTACAGCAAATGATTTGTAGACCTCATTATTAATAGTTATAATTTTAAAAAACTTATTTTGTTAATTAACAATTATATTTATATATTTGTATCTACAAATATTGTATCTACAAATGATTTTGTTTGATTTATGTAGTAGAAAGTAGATGTTTATATTGGTTTATGATTAATTGTAACCTCTGGGAAATATTCCCAGAGGTTTTTTTATATAATGATATATTCAGTTTTCTAATAATATATTAAATAGCCATAAATTTTACTTAAATGATTATTTTTGTAGACTATAATTTATATTTATTATGAAATACTATTTAACAACTATTTTACTCTTTTTTGCTTTAATATCTTGTAATCCAAAAATAGATCTAAATAATTATCTTCAAGGTGGAGTTTGGTGTGGTTATTCTGAATTATCAAAGGGAGAGCTTTGCATCGAATTTTTAGAAAAAGAAGCTTATTTAAAAGTTAAAAGGGAGCGCTTTTTCAACCCTTTACCCTATAAAGTTCGTAAAATTGACGAAGAAAATCAAACTATCACATGGGAATTTGTAGGCGAGGGAACTTTAAATGAATTCTTTATAATAAGTCGTGACACTGTGAATTTTAAACAAAAAGGGGCAAAGGATTTTGCAAAGTTTATAAGAAAAAAACATAATTATTAAACTTCCATATTTATAGATAAACAACTTAAATACCTTTTAGTTTTTTTTCTACTTCTTTTAATTAGTGGAGGTTTTTATGTTCAGGCCCAGGGAGGAGATTTGTTAATACTTCAATACAACAAAGGTCCTGCTTTAGATGAGGCTTATTCTCGCTGGTCAATATTTGCTGGAATAGATCTCAACCGCATCAATACAGATCAGAAAAATACATCTCCTAAACTCATCTTAGGAGGGTTTATTCAAATGGAGTTTAGGGTGTCAAATAGCCTAGGCTTTGTTAGCGGGATAAACTACAGCCCTGTAAAATATTCTTATAAATTAAAAGATTCATTGCAAGACCGGTTATCATACTTTAGTATTCCTCTTGGTGTTCGATTACACCCTACCAAAAAAACCAGTATTGGGTTAGGAGGTCATTTTAACGCTTTCAACAAAGCAGAGTTCATTAGTTCAAAAGAGAACGAACGTTATGAAGCTTATGCTGAAGGTATTTTTAAAAATAGTTTTGGAGGCTTTGTCCAAATAAGCTACCAATTCTATAAAAGATTTGTGATTTATGCAAATTTTAGATGGGCTTCAAGAAGTAGTCCTGCTGTTCAAATACAAACAAATAATACTTCTGGGGTTCAACTTGGTTTAACATATCCTATTTTAAGTTCTCAAATAAAGCTTTGAGTTTTTATCAATTCTCTACTTTGAAACTCTGTTTTTTAAATTTAAAAACAGTTTAGAGTATTTTTTATAGTATGATATATTTAGAATATCCGAGTTATTGCAATTTTTAAAAAAGGGTGCCGATTGTATTTTTGAGTTTTAATATACCTAGAGGTATTGTTAAACAAAAAATGTGCTTTCCAAGGAAGTTTAAAATATATGAATCCAGCTTGATATTTATTACGGATTTTTTCAGCAACTAAATTAAATGGACTTGATTGACTAAATAGACTCCCTGACAGAGAATAGTCATGAAAATTATATTCTAATTCCATACCTAAAAAAAAAGAGAATCCATTTTGCAAAATTTCTAAA
>MDSY01038961.1_pt1 | contig 11489 bp, 10 predicted proteins | sample 811131 | NCBI WGS metagenome assembly MDSY01 (sample SAMN05326643, study PRJNA326480) | marine metagenome | isolation source: seawater | place: Atlantic Ocean: South West | collected 2010
AAAATATCAATAATTTTTTGATCATCTTTTGATTTTTCTTTGGAACCTTTTGAGTACTGTACCTTTAACAAAGTTCTATTTTCTGGGTTTAAAGTTGTTTGCCATAGTTCTTCTGGATTCATTTCTCCCAATCCCTTAAATCGCTGTATGCTTAATCTTTGTCTTTGCTCTTCCATAAATTTATTGAAATCTGCTGAACCTCTTTTAATTTTTTTATCAACTTTTTCAGATATTTTTATAATATATTCATCTAAGCTTTTTTCATCTTTTATATAAACACTTTTTGTTCCTTTAGTTACTTTAAACAATGGTGGTTGTGCTAAATACAAATGGCCATTTTCAATTAATTGGTTAAATGGATAGTTGTTAAAAAAAGTAAGCAATAGTGTTCTAATGTGTGAACCATCTACATCGGCATCGGTCATAATTATAATTTTATCGTATCTTAAATTTTCTATGTTAAAATCTTTAGAGCCTGTTCCTAATGCATTAATTAAAGTTACAACTTCATTAGATGACATCATTTTTGCAAGTGCCTTTGTTGCATAATCGTTGATAACACCATTAGGTTTAAGTTTATTTTTTACATAGGTATTTAATATTTTTCCTCTTAAGGGTAAAACAGCCTGATATTCTCTTGACCTTCCTTGTTTGGCTGAACCACCAGCAGAATCTCCCTCAACTATATAAAGCTCTGTCCCTTCTCTTTTTGAGATTTGACAATCTGCAAGTTTGCCTGGCAAACCAGACAATTCGAATGTACCTTTTCTTCTTACACTATCACGTGCTTTTCTGGCTACATCTCTTGCAATAGCAGCTTGTAAAATTTTTTCTAAAATATTTTTCGTAACAGACGGATTCTGATCAAACCAAGTAGCAACTCTTTCGTTAACTACGCTTTCAACAATTAGTCTCACCTCTGAAGAAACAAGCTTATCTTTTGTTTGAGAGGAAAATTTTGGGTCAGGCATTTTAATAGATAGCACTGCCACCAGCCCCTCTTTTATATCATCACCTGAAATGGTAACTTTATTTTTTTTGCTTAAATTTTTATCGCTTGCATATTTATTAATTACTCTTGTTAAAGCACTTCTAAAGCCAAGAAGATGAGTGCCACCGTCCTTTTGGTGGATATTATTAGTAAACGCTAAAACATCTTCTGAATATCCTGCATTCCATTCAAATGAACATTCAACCAGTACTTTATTTTTTTCGGCTGTTACAAATATTGGCTTTTTGAATATTGCAGATTCGTTTTTATTAATTAATTGCGGTTTTTTTTGATTAATATATTTAACAAACTCTACAATACCACCTTCATATTTGTTAATATACTCTTTAGGTTTTGCCGTAGTATTATCTGTTAGGATAATGCTAATGCCTTTGTTTAAAAAAGCAAGTTCTCGCATTCTCTTTTGTAAAATTGCAGAACTAAATTTAGTTGAAGAAAATATTTCCTTTGAAGGTAAAAAATTTATTTTTGTACCTTTTTTTTTTGTTTTTGCAATTTCTTTTAAAGGTTTTATAGAATTTCCATTTTTAAAAGCTATTAAATATTCTTTATCATCTCTAAAAATATTCAGTTCTAATCTTTCAGAAAGAGCATTTACAACTGAAACACCAACTCCATGTAAACCACCCGAAACTTTGTATGAATCATGATCAAATTTACCACCAGCGTGTAATTGTGTCATAATTACTTCTGCTGCTGACATTTTTTCTCCTTTATGCATGTCAACTGGAATTCCTCTTCCATCATCCTCAACTGTTATAGAATTATCTTTGTTCATGCTTACTGAAATATTTTGACAATAACCAGCTAATGCCTCATCAATAGCGTTATCAACAACTTCAAAAACCATATGGTGAAGACCAGATCCATCATCTGTATCACCAATGTACATGCCTGGTCTTTTTCGAACAGCATCTAAACCTTTTAAAACTTTAATCGAGTCAGCACTATATGAATCTTCAGATATGTTTTTTAAATTTTTTGACATTTATTATTGATTTGTGATGTGAACTTGTATCATTTTTTTTGTTTTATATGAAATGAACATTCGTCCTGAACTTAAATTCTTCTTTGGTAACAATGGTTTTAGGTCAAATATAAAAAAAAAAACGTGAAAATGCTTAATTAGATTTTCATAGGCATTACTACGTAATAACTGTTTTTATCTGACATATCTTCAACGAGTACTGGAGATATAGAATCTTTTAAATTAATTTTTAAATTTTTGTCTTCTATCTCAGAAGCGATATCAGTTAGATATTTTGAATTAAAACTAACTGTCATTTCTTCTCCTATAAAATTTGATTTAATCACCTCATTTCCCTCCCCAGAATTAGTGCTATTAACTGAAAACTTAATATTATCTTTACCTAATATTAACTTTACACCTTCTTTCCTATCTAAAGAAACTGTAATCACTCTTTCAATGGCTTGGGTAAAATCAGAGGAGACAACTGTTAAAGTTTTTTCGTTACCTGTTGGCACTACTTTTTTATAGTCTGGAAATTTTCCATCTATCACTTTAGAAACAACCTTTATTTTTCCAATTTTAAATTGAATTTTGCTTTCACTAGTTTGCACTAAAACTTTTTCATTTGTGTCTGCTAATAAATTACACATTTGAAAAACAGTTTTTTTAGGTAAAATTATAGAATAAAAAGACTTGCCACTGTCAATTTCTATACTACTCGAGGACAGTCTATGGCTATCCGTTGCTACACCAGTTAAATATGTTCTATTTTGAGACTCGGTAAGGTGCAAATATATACCGTTTAGGTAATGCCTAGTATCATCATTTGAAATAGATATTTTTGTTTTATTTAAAAGAGAAAGAAGTTTTGATTTATTGAATGAAATTTCGTTATCTTCAAAATTATCTGAAAAATTTGGAAAATTATCAATTGGTAAACATAATAAATTAAAATCAGAATTGTCAGTTATTAAATTTAATTTATTTTCATTCTTTAAATCAAATTTGATATCTGAATTACTTGATATTTTTCGAAGTATATCATACAAAATCGCTGCGGATGTAGTTGTGGAACCTTCCTTATCAATCTGAATTTCACTAACCTCATCGTAAAATACAAGATCTAGATCAGTAGCAATTATTGAAAGTTTTCCGTTTTTTGCGTCTAATAAAACATTAGAGAGAATAGGGAGTGTGTTTTTTTTTTCTATAATACCTTGAGCAAGTGTTAGTGATTTTAATAGCACGTCTCTTTTAATTATAAATTGCATACACCTTACTCTTCTAATAATAAACTACGAAGTTGCTCAATATTTTTTTTCATTTCGTTATCTTTTTCTGAAAGTCTTGTTATTGTTTTTACCGCATGAATTACCGTTGTGTGATCTCTATTAGCAAAGCGTCTACCAATTTCTGGTAGAGACCTGGTAGTCATTTTTTTTGCTATATACATGGCAATTTGCCTTGGTCTAGCCAATGGTCTAGATCTTCTTTGAGACAACATCTCAGCTAGCGGTATATTAAAAAAATTTGCGACTGTGTTTTGTATTTTATCTACCGTAATGATTTTAGCCTGATTAAAAACATCTTTAAGAATATTTTTACAATCACTAATAGTTAAAGTTTTTTTATGTATTTTACTAAATGTAATTACTCTATTCAAAACACCTATTAATTCTCTTACATTGGTCTTACTTTCTGTTGCTATAAAATTAATAACTTCTTCACTTATATTGCTATTTTCTTTAAATTGACTCTGAATATCCTCTAAACGTTTTTTAATAATTTTAACTTTTAAGTCTAGGTCTGGATTATCAATATCGACTACTAGCCCACCAGCTAAACGAGACTTAATTCTTTCCTGAACTCTATCTAACTTCATAGGAGCTCTATCAGCTGAAATAATTACCTGGGAGCTTTTATCAATCAGACTATTAAAAGTATGAAAAAACTCTTCTTGTAGGCCCTCCTTGCCTCTAATGAATTGAATATCGTCTATGATGAATACTGAAGATTTTCTAAAAAAATCTTTAAAATTTACCATATCGTTTTTTTTTATTGATTTAATAAAATGATACATAAATCTTTCAGCTGAAATAAACATGACATTAGTTGTTTTTTCTAGTTCAATACCTATAGCATTTAGTAAGTGCGTTTTTCCAAGCCCAACACCTCCATATATGTAAAGAGGATTGTATCTGGCTATCTGTTCACAAACTTTTTTTGAGGAAGACAATGCGATTTCATTGCTTGATCCAGAAACAAAACTATCAAAATTTAAATTTGGATTTAATCTATTGTAATTTAATATTGAGTCTTTAATTTCAGTAACTTTGTTAAAATCTTCAACTTTTAGAACGTCATTAGGATTAATTTTATGTTCATCGGATATCTTAAACTCAACTCTATTTATGCTATTCTTAAATATCTTTAATTGTGAAAGTATTTTATCTAGATAACGAGATACTATCCAGTCTCTAAAAAATCTAGTCGGTACACCTAAAACAAGATAATCATTATATTCTTTTAATAAAGAAATATTTTTTAGCCAACTTGAATAAACTTCGGCGCCAAAATTTTTTTCAAAAGATATTTGAACCTTTTCCCAAACTAAGATTTTTTCTTCTTCAGATGTAAAAATTTCTTGAGATTTTATAGATTTTTTTTCCATGTAATTATATTTAGAAAGTCTTATGTATTTTTTATAATGACGAATTACAAGAATTTTTTTTAATAATTTAAAAATAGTTCATTCGCGGTTGTATTTATTTTTAAAAAAAATTAATAAAATTTTTTTCAATTCATTTGCAACTTAAAATTTAAATTTCTAGTTGTAGAATTTTTTTTTTTAACTTTCTAGATGTAGTAAGTAACTAAATTTAAATCTTAAATACATAAGCAACTTACGATTGTTACAATTGTAGATTTAATTAGAAATTTTTTTTGAGATTTTTGAGATTTTTCTTGACGCGGTATTCTTTTTAATAGCACCTGTTTTAGCAACTTGCATTAAAATTGATTGAAAATCAGGAAAAAAACTTTTTATTTTTACTTTTTCACCACTTTTCAATAAATCTTCCATTTTTTTTACTGCTGCTCTGTATTTACTTTTTCTAAGTCGATTAACAGATGTCTGTTTAACCACTCTTCTTACTCTTCTAATAGCTGAAGCTGTATTTGGCATAAGTTGGTGATGTATATCCTTTTACCATAAGTGGGTCAACTTCAATTATTTTTGACATCTGGGACAAAAAAAAGATGAGCGGCCAGATATGGATATCTTCTTGATAATACCTGGGCATTTTTTTGTTTTACATTTTTCTTTTTCCCTGTTGTAAACATTAAATATTTGTTGAAAATTTCCATTTTGTCCTTCAGCGTTAACGAAGTCCTTTATAGAAGAGCCTCCCTGTGATATTGATTTTTTTAAAATTTCCTTTGTAAATTTTACTATTTTAATTAATTCTTTCTTGTTAATTTTATTGACAATTCTATTAGGGTTTATTTTAGACAAAAATAATATTTCATTACAATATATGTTACCTAAACCAGCAATAAACTTTTGATCCATTAACAGATTTTTAATTTTTAATTTTTTATTTAAGAAATAATTATTAACATAACTTACATTAAATTTTTTAGTTAAAGGCTCCGGTCCTAAATATTTAAGGTGATTACATGTATTGACATTTTGACTTTGAAATATTTTCATAAAACCAAATTTTCTTACATCGTTATAAATTAATTTAAATCCATTGTTTAAAAAAAAAGTTAAATGATCGTGCTTTGAGTCATTTTTTTTTATGGAATAATAAAAACTTGTTTTATATTTTTTTTTCTTATCATAAATATAAAATTTACCAGTCATACCTAAATGAGCTAAGATTGTTAGGCTTTGATCTAATTTAATAAGCAGATATTTAGATCTTCTTTGAATAGAAATAATTTTAAGATTTTTTATTTTAGAGAATTTTTTATTATCTATTCTGTATCTAAGTTTATTATTATTAATAAAAACTCTTTTTATTGTTAGATTTTTAATTTTTTTCTCTAGTGACTTTTTAACAACTTCAACTTCAGGTAATTCTGGCATATAGTTTAATTATGAATACTCATAATCAAGATAAAACTAAATTAGTCAACTCTGTATTTGATAAAGTTTATAAAAATTATGATTTCATGAACGACATAATGTCATTTGGTGTTCATAGATTTTGGAAAAAAAATCTAATTACTTGGATGAATCCACAAATTGGAAACAAAATAATTGATGTTGCTGCGGGGACTGGTGACCTTGCTAAAATGATTTCTAAAAAAAATGATAACAAGAATATTTTTTATTGTGTGGAGCCAAATAAAGGAATGCTTGATAAAGGGAAAGAAAAATTAAAATCTTTTGCTAATATTAAATGGTACCCATATCCTGCAGAAAAATTACCTTTCAAAGATAATACTTTTGATTTTTATACTATAAGTTTTGGCATAAGAAATGTTTCGGACATAAACCAATGCTTACGAGAAGCTTATCGGGTGTTAAAACCTGGTGGACGTTTTTTTTGTCTAGAATTTTCTAAAGTTGACAATGAGATTTTAAATTTATTTTATCAAAAATATTCAAAATTAATTCCATTAGTTGGTAAATTTATTGTGGGCAGTGAAGATCCTTATAAATATCTAATCGATAGTATAGATAAGTTTTATAACCAAAATGAACTTGCGGACTTAATTAAAAAAAATAAATTTTTTAATGTTGAATTTAGAAATTTATCTAATGGTATTTCTGCTATACACTCAGGTTGGAAAATCTAAATATGTTCAAAAGTATTTTTCAATTATTCAGAATAGCAAGAAAACTTGCGCTGTCAGGTGCTGTTGATACGTTAAATGAAATTTATAATATACCTATTGTCATAAAATTATTTTTTGAATTTCTGTCAATTGGTTCAAAAAGAAAGTTAATAAATAAATCTAGAAAACCTGGAGAAAAACTGTGCGATGCGTTAGAGGGAATGGGTACTACCTTTATAAAGTTAGGTCAATTTTTGGCTACACGCCCAGATATTATAGGAGAAACGTTAGCTGAGGATTTGGTTAAATTGCAAGACAAACTGCCTCCTTTTGAACTTTATAAATCTAAGAAAATTTTAAAAAAAGAAATTGGCGATAATTTGTATCAAAATATACTTGAACTAAGTGAACCTATAGCAGCTGCTTCTATAGCTCAAGTCCATATAGCAAAAATAAAAATTGATGACGTTGAAAAAGAAGTAGCTATAAAAATTTTAAGGCCTGATATCGAAAAACAGTTTAATGAAGAACTTGATGCATTAATGCTTTTTGCCTACATCATTGAAAGTTTATTTTCTAAAACAAAAAGACTTAAATTGATAGAGGTTGTTCATTTGTTAAGAGAGATAACAAATATAGAGATGGATTTAAGATTTGAAGCTGCTGCTGCAAATGAGTTGTACGAAAATACAAGATATGATGAAGGATTTAATGTCCCAAAAATTTATTGGAACTATACTTCCAGAAAAGTTCTTACTTTAGATAAAGTAGATGGGATTTCGATAAGAGAACAGAATCTATTAGAAAAATCTGGTGTAGATTTAAAAAAACTTTCAGAAAATTTGATCCAACATTTCCTTAAACAAGCAGTAAGAGATGGTTTTTTTCATGGAGATATGCATCAAGGAAATTTGTTTGTAGACCGAGTGGGTAATATTATTCCTGTTGATTTTGGAATTATGGGTAGACTAGACAAAAATAATAGAAAATATTTAGCTGAAATTTTATATGGGTTTATTAAAAGAGATTATGTAAAAGTTGCTGAAGTCCATTTTGAGGCAGGTTTAATTCCACAAAATGCTTCTAAAGACGAATTTGCACAAGCTCTAAGGTCAGTTGGAGAACCAATTTTTGGTCAATCTATAAAAGACATTTCTGGTGGAAACTTATTGGCCCAACTTTTTGAAATTACAGAAAAATTTAATATGCCTACACAAACTCCTCTTTTGTTGCTGCAAAAAACTATGGTAACAGTAGAAGGAGTTGCCAGGAAACTCTACCCTGAAACTAATATATGGGAAATTTCTAGACCTGTATTAGAGGAATGGATTAAAGGTATAAAAAGTCCTAAAGCAACTATAGATAAAGCTATAAATACTTCTTCTGAAATTTTAAAAAGAATACCTGACTTTCCTGATTTTATGGATAAAGCGAATTATGCCCTCCAGTTATTAGCTGAAGGTAAATTAAATATAGGTTTAAAAAATAATAGAGGTTTAGAAGTCGAAGAGATAAAGTTAAAAAACTTGAGAAATAATATCATCATTAGTTTTTTAGGTATTGTAATTGTCGTTTTATTAGTATTTTAATTATCAATATGTCATTTAAAAATAAGAAAATATTATTAGTAATTGGAGGTGGGATCTCTGCTTACAAAGCTTTAGACCTGATTAGGTTATTGGTCAAAAATAATGTTGAAGTAAAAACAATACTAACAAAAAGTGGTAAAGAATTTGTTACTCCTTTATCTGTAGCATCTTTATCAAATAATAAAGTTTTTGAAGATATTTTTGATGTAAATAATGAAAAAGAAATAGATCATATTTCTTTATCTCGATGGGCTGATATAATTTTAGTACTTCCTACAACAGCAAATATGATGACAAAATTAAGTGTTGGCAAGGCAGATGACCTTGCAACTACTGCTATTCTTGCTTCTAATAAAGATATCATTTTGGTTCCGGCAATGAACGTTAGAATGTGGTTACATAAGGCAACTCAAAATAATATAAAAAATTTATTAGACTATGGATATAAATTTATTGGGCCAGTTAATGGTGAGATGGCTTGTGGCGAATATGGAGAAGGTAAAATGTCTAGTCCTCGTCAAATCTTATCTTATTTAAAAAATTATTTTAAGAATAAAGATTTAGTAAAAGTTAAGAAAATTAGTGCATTAGTTACTACTGGCCCCACACGGGAATATATTGATCCTGTTAGATATATTTCTAATGAGTCGAGTGGAAAACAAGGATATGAAATAGCTTTAGCGTTATCAAAGCTGGGAGTAAAAACTACTTTAGTAGCTGGGCCTACTTCCTTAAATTACTCTAAAGATATTAAAGTAAAAAAAATAAATAGCGCAGAAGAAATGATGAGAGCTGTGCAAGGACTCTTACCTGTTGATATAGCTATTTGTGCTGCAGCGGTATCTGACTTTAAGCCTAAGAATAAAAGTCAACAAAAAATAAAAAAAAATAAAATAGATTTCAAAAGTTTAGATTTAGAAAAAAATAAAGATATTTTAGAATATCTTGGGAAAAAAAATAAATTTAGACCTAAAATACTTGTTGGTTTTTCTGCCGAGACAGAAAAATTAATTGAAAACTCTGTAGAGAAATTAAATAATAAATATTGCGATATAATTATTGCAAATGATGTTTCTAAAAAAGATACAGGTTTTAACTCTGATTATAATAAAGTTACAATTATAGAAAAAAATGGAAAAATTAATAATTTACCTAAAAATAAAAAAGGATACATTGCTGCAAAAATTGCAAAAAAAATAATAGATAAATTTTTAATTAATGATAAAAATACAAATTAAAAAACTATCACCCTCTGTATCAATTCCAAAATATGAAACACCTGGCTCTTCGGGAATGGATATATCTGCATATATTGAAAATGATGTAATAATTTATCCAGGAGAAAAGGCATTGGTCTCAACAGGTTTCTCACTATCTATTCCTATAGGTTATGAAGTACAAATAAGACCCAGATCTGGCTTAGCCGCAAAAAAAAATATAACAGTTTTAAATACTCCTGGAACAATTGATGCTGATTATAGGGGAGAAATAAAGGTAATTTTAATTAATCTTGGTAAAGAAAAATTTATTATTGAAAACGGAGATAGAATAGCTCAGATGATCGTTTGTCCCGTCGAGCAAGCTGATTTAGATGAAGTTAAAGAGTTGTCTAACACAGAGCGTGGTTCTGGTGGGTTTGGCTCTACTGGTACTAAATAGTACTAATTATGAAAATAAGTAATAACGATCTTTTACAATACTCAAAACAGATAATACTAAAACAGGTTGGTATTTTAGGTCAAAAAAAAATTTCTTTATCAAAAGTTTTGATTGTAGGAATGGGTGGTTTAGGCTGTCCTGTAGCACTATACTTATCTAGTCTAGGAATAAAAAATATTGGTATTATTGATCATGACACAGTTGATTTTTCCAATTTAAATAGACAAATTTTATTTAATACTAAAGACATAGGAAAATTTAAAGTTATTCAAGCAAAGAAATTTTTACAAAATATAAATAAAAAGATTAACATAAATGCTTACAAAAAAAAGATAGTAAAAGAAAATATTCAAGACATTGCAAGTAAATACGAGATTATTTGCGATTGCTCGGACAATTTTATTACAAGATACTTGCTTAACGATTTTTGTTTAAAAAATAAAAAAATATTAATTTCTGGAGCTATAAGTAAATTTGAAGCCCATATATTTAACTTTAATTTTTTTAAAAACGTTCCTTGTTATAGATGTTTTATGCCCGAAATACCTGAACAAGAAAACAAATGTGATACAGAAGGAATCTTACCAACTGTTGCGGGTATTGCAGGAACAATTCAAGCCAATGAAGTAGTAAAATCTATTTTAAATAAACAAAATGAACTGGTTGGAAAAATGATAGTCTTTAATACACTTAATTTAAGTTTTAGAAAAATTAAACTTACTAAAAACAATAACTGTACAACATGCTGTAAACAAAGATGATCAATGTAATAATTTTATTTTTTATACTAACGTTCACTTCAATTAATTTATCTTTTGCAGAGCAAAAATTTTTAACATTAAAATATAATAATGTAAATTTAAGACAAGGTCCCGCAAAAAATTATCCTGTAAAAATTTTTTATAAAAAAAAATACCTTCCTGTTTTAATTCAGGACACATCTGATAATTATAAAAAAATTAAAGATCATGAAAATAATACAGGTTGGGTTCATCTGTCTCAACTATCAAAAAAAAAAGCAGCTTTAACCACAGATGAAAAAGTTGTAATGTATAAAAATCCAACTATTTTTTCTAAACCATTAGCAGTTCTTGAAAAAGGTCGCCTTTGTTTAATTTCTAAATGCAAAGATGAATGGTGTAAGATTAAAACTGATAAATTCTCAGGCTGGGTAAAAAAAGAAAACCTTTGGGGTAATATTAATTAAATCTGTCTTCTAGCATGCAGGCGACTAAATGGATACGATCCTGTTCACCGCCATTAAAAAAGTTATGGTACTTTGTGTTATTAGTTATTGTAACTGATCCATCTGCAGGTAAATGTTTTGCAATATTTTCTATCACCATCATACACCCAGGATTTGTAATTATTGGAATATGCAGTCTTGGTTCTGGATCTCTATGCCAACTTAAACTTGATCTTGGTTGCTTTAATAAAATTCTAATTCTTCCAATTTTAAAATTTTTTTTTA
>MDSY01063520.1_pt1 | contig 11489 bp, 11 predicted proteins | sample 811131 | NCBI WGS metagenome assembly MDSY01 (sample SAMN05326643, study PRJNA326480) | marine metagenome | isolation source: seawater | place: Atlantic Ocean: South West | collected 2010
CTCCCGCGACAACTGGGGTGGCGCACCGAGATAGTCATGCGCCAGTGGCACATAGGCCGCCCTGCCGGGCTCCACGGCAAACGACACCCCCACAATGCGAGCCTCCATATAATCGAGGCTAGTCGTCTCGGTATCAAAGGCGAATAAATCAGCTGCGGCCAGCGTCTGTAGCCAGGCGTCGAACGCCGCCTGGTCCATGACAATGTCATACTCCACGTCCATCTGCTGCGCCTGCGGGACAGGTTCTTCGCCAGCATCTAACAGCTCATCCAGCCACGAACGAAATTCCATGCGCGTAAACCAATCAACTAAAGCCGCCTGGTCCGCGGCGGCGTTTACAAGCGCATCAGGGGTCTTGTCCAGCGGTACATCCGTTTTAATTGTCGCTAACTCATAAGACAGATAGGCACTGTCTTTTTCTTGGGCAAGCTTCGCGGCCATGGTCTTGGCGCCGCGAAAAGACAACTCCGATACCTGCTCTAGGTTCGCGTAAATGTCATCGAGACCACCGAGGCCTTGTAAGAGTCCCAAAGCGGTTTTTTCGCCAACGCCGGGTACCCCGGGAATGTTATCCACTTTGTCGCCCATAAGGGCAAGGAAATCGATGATTAACGACGGCGGGATGCCAAACTTCGTCTCCACTCCTGCCTCATCCATCACCGTATCGGTCATTGTGTTAACTAACGTGGTATGCGCATTCACCAGCTGGGCCATATCCTTGTCGCCGGTGGAAATCACGACATGTGTCCCTTGCTCACTCGCCTGGCGCGCCAGCGTACCAATCACGTCATCTGCCTCCACGCCGGGCTCGCAAATAAAAGGCAGACCCATGGCTTTGACGATGGCGTGAATAGGTTCGATCTGTTCGCGCAATTCATCCGGCATGGGCGGGCGGTGTGCCTTATATTGCGCGAAAATAGCGTCTCGAAACGTCTTACCTTTGGCATCGAACACTACCGCCACGGCGCTGTCGGGGTAGTCCAGCAGCAAACGCCGCAACATACTGATTACGCCCCGGACCGCACCGCTATTGAGGCCACTCGAGGTGGTCAACATCGGCAGCGCATGGAATGCCCGATAGACGTAAGACGAGCCGTCGACTAGTACTAGAGGTGCTGCCGTGGAATCCATAATAGAACTCACTTTATCGAATGCCGCTGATAGGCGAGGCGGCTAGTTTAGTTTAGTGGTATGCGCTGTCGCCGCGCCGTTTTCGGCCGATTAACCTCTATCTATCCCACATGAACTTAGCAGAGCGGTATGTCACTTTCATCTTTGCCAAGTCTAGAGGCGCCCTGAAAAAGCCATGATAATCGCCTCTTGGGTTAATAAGTACTATATTGGAACTATGATCGACCTGATAAGAACCGTCTTCTTCCACCACTTTGCGAAACGGTATATTGAGAGCCGTGGCAAAGCGGTGAACATCCAGAAACTCGCCGGTCACACCGGTAAAATCGGCATTAAAGTAGGGCACGTAGCTCGCAAGCTGTTGCACCGTGTCTCGCGCCGGGTCCACAGACACCATCACTACCTCTGGGCCCTCTGCTTCAGTGCCCTCCAGACGTTCAAGGAAGGTATTAAGGAACGTCATCGTGGTAGGGCAGACGTCCGGGCAGTGCGTAAAGCCGAAAAACATCAGCGTCCACTGACCCTCTAGACGGCTCGGGTTAAACGGCTTGCCATTATGGTCGATAAGCTCGAATTCGCCCATGTTTCTCGGCGTTTCCAACAAATAGAGCCCATTTGCGCTCATTTCTGACACCGTCATTATCCTTGGCAGCGAAATTCTGTACACAAATCCGGCCACAATCACCGTGATAAACAGCAGCAACCCTGCAATAGTCAATTTAATATTACGTGACTGACTCATAGCGTACTCACTGGAAAAACATAATGATCAACTAACATGATGAGAAAGAGCGCCATCAGATAGAAAATCGAATATTTGAAAGTCTTCATCGGGGCATCCGGATTTTTATCCCGTATTAACTCAATCGCCCAATACAGAAAACCGGCTCCGAGCGCTACTGCGCCCAATAAATACAGCGGCCCGCTCATACGCGTCACGTAAGGTAGCAGCGTGACCAGAAATAAAAGAATCGTATACAACAGAATATGCAGCTTAGTGAAGGCCACCCCGTGGGTCACGGGCAGCATCGGTATAGCAACAGCGGCGTATTCCTCTCGGCGATGGATGGCTAAAGCCCAAAAGTGAGGCGGCGTCCACGCGAAAATAATCAGCACCAGCAGCAGCCCATGGCCATGAATTTCCCCCGTCACCGCGGTCCAGCCCAGTAGGGGAGGCGCAGCACCGGCCAAGCCGCCAATAACGATATTTTGCGGGGTCGCACGCTTCAGGAACATCGTATAAACGAACGCATAGCCTACCAGAGACGCTAGTGTCAGCCACGCTGTGAGCGGATTAATCCACACGATGAGGATATACAGACCCAAGGCGCCCAGGACACCCGCAAACAGAGCCGCCTGCATGTTAGTCACGCGGCCTTGGGCGATGGGGCGGTTATGCGTGCGGGTCATTTTTTGATCCACCTGCTGGTCAACCAGATGATTAACAGCTGCGGCAGAACCTGCACACAGACCAATGCCCAAGTTGCCCAGTATCAAGACATGCAAAGGCACCATCCCAGGGACCGCCATAAACATGCCGATGGCCGAGGTAAGGATCATCAAAAGAACGACGTTGGGCTTGGTAAGCTCCTTATAATCACGCCAAGTGGCGGCGCCTGTCTGTTCTAAATCGGTCATTAGCCCTTAGCCACCGGAGTTTTTGAGAAGAAACTTAAGATCCGCAATCACGTCTTTGTACGGCACCTGTGCATTGTAAGACATCATCACCCATCCTGCGGGGTCGGCCAGATACCAGGTGCTAGAATCTGATGTATGCTCCTCAAACAATGCGTTGTAGCCTGCGGGCGACACGGTCAAGACCTGAAGCCCAGGGTGTTCCGTCGAAAGGTACTCGCCGAAATCTACGCTTGCTGGAGCGGGGCGCCCATCGCTAAGCTGCGATACTACCAGTTCTGTGGTACCGGCGTGGCCCTCTGCGATGTAGAAACGGCGCAAGCGGTTGAAATATTTGCCCATGGCCAGCTGAATTTGACGCGTCACATAAAGGTTTTTTTCACAGGCCTCATCGCAGCGCCCGCCGGCGGCTGGAATCAACATAGCCCAGCGCGGCTCCATCTCTGCCAGCGTTATGGCCGTACCCGACCCGTCGCGCAGAGTCTGGTCATCCAGTTGTCGCGGCGGCTGCACCAACTCGCCTCTATTTGCAGTGCCCAAAATGTTTACGATGTCTAATTCGCCGCGCACAACAAAATACCATAGCCATGTGGCCACGAGGGCAACCGTTAACGGAATGCCGCCAATCAACATCAGGACCATGCGGTTCCGTGTCATTGAGTTTTTATCTGTCATTTATTCACCCGCTCTCCATGCGCCCGACATTACCTGCCAAAGATTACTGCTACGCAGTACGTAGAAAATCAATAATACCGCCGCCATTGCAAACCACTGTACCGCATAGCCCTCGTGCTTCTGTGGACTCATATTCACTACCTGCCAATTTACTGTCAGCGCACCTTGTTCTCCGGCAGCAATGCGGACGGGGTAGGGGAACACACTGCCCGGATTCTGCGCGGTAACCGCAGGCACCAGTTTATCCATTTCCACGGCCTGTATAACCTTAGGCCAACCTTTCTCCAGTTGCTGTTCAGCCAACAAATACGGCTTTCCTGGCGCAACATAAACGTGGCCCGTAACATCTACCGGCCCTTCAATCACCGGCACTTCCGGCAGCGCCCGCCTCCCGGCGTCACCGGCTATCCAGCCTCGATTGACCAGCACGCTGCCCCCACTGTCGGCGAGCAGTAAAATACTTAAAACACGATAGCCAAACTTCCCGCCGTGTATTTGGTTGTCCAACAAAAAATATTGGTCCGGCAAATAGTCGCCGCTCACGCGCACCGGCACATAAGCTAAAGACTGCGGCGATTGCCCCCTCAGCGCTGAAAGAGCGACGGGCGACTGCTGCTCTCTCGCCTCAAAGGAGGCCGCCAGTGTTGCTTTTTCTTCAGCACGCTGCAATTGCCAGAACCCGAGGCCGAGCATCACCGGAACCATCACCACGGTAAACAACGTAATACGCCACTCAAGATCTATAGAGAGCCCGGGTTTTTTTCCAGACATTAGCCTGCTCCAAGGAAAATCGGTTCGACTGGTTTATACTGCACCGAATTGTTAAAGGAGATATCCATTGTTGAAAGTTACAATTGTACTATTGATGCTGGCGCTGGTCGCCAGCTTGGGAAGCGGTTTCTATTACTTGATGCTGGACCAAGGCAACAAAGAACAGCGACGAACCGTTCACTCTCTGGGCGTTAGACTGAGCATCGCCGCCGTACTGCTGGCGCTGGTAATTTACGGCGTTGCCACAGGCCAATTGGGCCATGTAAACCCCTGGGATGTTGGACCACAACAACCGCCGGCAGCTCAGGATTAAATGCGCGCGGCAGCTATAATATGTACACAAATAGAAAGAGGAACACCCACACCACATCGACAAAGTGCCAGTACCAACTGGACGCCTCGAAGCCAAAATGGTCCGTTGCCGTAAATTGCTTACCAATAACGGAGCGTAACAGTTGAATAAGCAACATTGTCATCCCCATAAACACGTGAAAGCCGTGAAACCCGGTCAGCATAAAAAAGGTGGAGCCGTAGATACCTGAGTTGAGGGTCAGGCCAAACTCTTGATAAGCCTCATAGTATTCCATAATCTGCAGGAACACGAAAATCACACCAAGGCCCACCGTAATACCTAACCACAGGTTGAACTTTTTCATATCACCCTTGAGAATGCCCAAATGTGCAATGTGGCAGGTGACACTGGAGGTCAGCAGGACAAGCGTATTCCACAGTGGCAACCAAAGCCACCAAGCGTGAGCATCGGCAAACGACATGCTTGTGTGGGCACTGACAAAAGAACCGTTGTTTGCAATAGCCTGAGTTGCCGCCCCGCCCATCGCCTCCTGCGGCGTCTGCATCATCGGCCACCCAAATTCGAAGCTAGGCCAGAGAAGGCCATTCATGCGCCCTCCATCGCCTTCACCCCCAAGCCAAGGGCCAGCGAGATTGCGTACGTAAAACAGTGCGCCAAAAAAGGCAAAGAAAAACATCACTTCAGAGAAAATGAACCAAAACATACCAAGCACGTAAGACTTTTTCAGCTGGGCGCTATTCATGCCAGCAATATTTTCCCTGATGGCGGTTCGAAACCAGCTAAATAGCGTCGCGGCAAAGAAAAACATTCCAAATAGGAAAATAGACCAAGAGTTGGTCTCTTCAGCAGGATCGCCGAAAGTCATATCATTCATGATGCCCGAGGCGCCATAAATACTCAGGATAAGGCCTATAGTCGCGCAGATTGCCAACCGGCTCTTCTCTGGTACGTAATACTTTTCGTACTCCGTAGACGTCTGACTCGTCATGCTGTTTCTCCGCTTATAGGTTGCCGGCGCCTCGACCAACGCATCAACGCGCAGCCAATGCTTCGCTCGCCATATCTGTTACATCAAAAATTGTGTACGACAGCGTGATAGTGCCAATGTCGCGCGGCAGATCCTGGTCCACAATAAACTGCAGCGGCAATTCTGCCGAGGTCCCGCCGTCCAGAGGCTGCTGATTAAAACAGAAGCACTCTGTTTTATGAAAATAATTTGCCGCTCTTGACGGCGAAATACTCGGTATCGCCTGTCCAATCATCGCCTCTGGCTTGGGGTTGTGTGCAAAAAACACCGTGTCGTTGACTGCACCCGGGTGCACCTTCATTGCGGTCTTTGTTGGCGAAAACTGCCAAGGCATACCTGCGTTATTGGTCGCAATAAACTGAACCGTTACCGTACGGCTCTCGTCAACCCTAGCCTCAACAGCGGTATAAGCCTGGCCGTTGGTCTTGCCATTAATTCCCAGCACATCACACAGCACGTTATACAGCGGCACCATCACTACGAACACAAAAGCGAACATAATGACGGCTGTAACCGCCAACTTAAACGCGGTATTGGCCACTGGATTGCTGCTTAGCTTTAACATGGGCGGCCTCTACCTCACCACTGGCGGCGTTTCAAAGGTGTGGTAGGGCACTGGAGTGGGAAGTGTCCACTCCAAGCCTTCTGCACCATCCCAAACCTTTTCATCGCTCACCGGCTCACCGGCGACAATCGTTGCAATCACGTTATACAGGAACAAGATCTGTGAGGCGCCATAAACAAATGCGCCGATGCTGGACATCATATTAAAGTCGGCGAACTGCAGAGCATAATCGGGAATACGACGCGGCATTCCCGCCAAACCCACGAAGTGCTGCGGAAAGAACGTTAAATTGAAGCCGATAAATGAAATCCAAAAATGCGTTTTGCCCATTGTCTCGTTGTACATGCGCCCGCACCATTTAGGCAGCCAGAAATAAATAGCGGCCGTCATGCTGAATACTGCGCCAGCCACCATCACATAATGGAAGTGGGCAACGACAAAATAAGAATCATGATATTGGAAATCAGCGGGTGCAATAGAGAGCATCAGACCGGTAAAGCCACCAATGGTAAATAAGACTAAAAAGCCGATGGAAAACAACATCGGCGTCTCAAAGGACAGGGCTCCACGCCACATGGTGGAAATCCAGTTAAACACCTTCACCCCAGTTGGCACCGCAATCAACATGGTTGCGTACATAAAGAACAGTTCACCCGCAATCGGCATTCCCACCGTGTACATGTGATGCGCCCAAACGATGAATGAAAGAAAGGCAATAGAGGCAGTGGCATAGACCATAGAGTCATAACCAAACAGTGGCTTGCGAGAAAAAGCAGGAATAATCTGCGACACAACACCAAATGCCGGCAGAATAATAATATAAACCTCTGGGTGGCCAAAGAACCAGAATATGTGCTGGAACAATACCGGGTCACCGCCGCCTGCGGCGGAAAAGAAGCTGGTACCAAAGTGCACATCCATTAACATCATAGTTACCGCACCCGCCAACACAGGCATTACGGCAACTAATAGAAACGCAGTAATCAGCCAGGTCCAGACAAACAGCGGCATTTTCATATAGGTCATGCCGGGCGCACGCATATTCATTACCGTTGCGATGATATTAATAGAGCCCATAATCGAAGAGAGGCCCAATACGTGAATACAGAAGATGAAGTACGTCACGGACGGACCCGCATAAGTTGTGGACAGCGGGGCGTAGAATGTCCAGCCGGCTGCGGGCGCACCACCTTCCATAAACAGCGTAGATGCCAACAATAGGAAAGCGGGCGGCAGAATCCAAAAGCTCCAGTTGTTCATTCTTGGTAGGGCCATATCTGGCGCACCGATCATCATCGGAATCAACCAATTGGCCAAGCCGACGAAGGAGGGCATAATCGCCCCAAACACCATAATTAGGCCGTGCAAAGTTGTCATTTGATTGAAAAAAGCAGGCTCGATCAGTTGCATGCCAGGCTGGAACAGCTCGGCGCGAATAATCATGGCGAAAAAGCCGCCCAACAGAAACATAGAAAATGAGAACCACAAGTACATGGTTCCGATGTCTTTATGGTTAGTGGTAAAAAGCCACCGGCTAATGCCCTTAGCGGGACCGTGATGATGATCGTCCATCGTTAACTCCTCCATTAGCCTTTCTTCTCGTTGTAGACATCAACGGGCTGCACACTGTCGCCCATGTTGTTCCCGAACGCGTTGCGCTGATAGGTAATGACCGCGGCCATATCGACGTCGCTCATTTGCTGGCCAAAAGCCTGCATAGCCGTTCCAGGAACGCCGTTGATGCCTATATCCAAATGTGCACTGATGTCGCCTGTGGCCACCGAACTGCCTGCGATGGGGCTTCCCACGCCGCCTTCGCCGTTCGCGCCGTGACAGGCCAGACAATTCGTCTGATACGCAACTGCACCACGATCCATCAACTCATCCAAAGTAAAATCCTGCGACGTCAATTGCTTTACGTCGCTCGCTTCGGCCTGCTTGGTCGCAAGCCACTCCGCATACTCTTCCTTGCTCACCACATTAACCACGATAGGCATAAAGCCGTGCGACTTGCCGCACAGTTCTGAGCACTGTCCGCGGAAAATACCCTGCTTGGTGGGACGCGCCCAACTTTCATTAATAAATCCTGGAATCGCATCTCTCTTCACGGCCAGTGCCGGAACCCACCAAGAGTGAAGCACATCGTTGGCCGTCACCAAAAAGCGGACTTTGGTATCGACGGGCAAGACCATGGGCTCATCAACCTCAAGCAAGTAATACTGGCCCTTCGCTTCATCGTTGTGAATCTCGCCCTGAGGGGTACTTAAATTGCTGAAGAAACTGACGTTTTCGCCATCTTCATTTAGATATTCATACTTCCATTTCCACTGGTAGCCGGTTATTAAAATATCTAACTCGGCGTCATCGGTATCGTAAATAGTCAGCAGAGTAGTGGTGGCAGGCACCGCCATAGCGATCAGAATGAAAAACGGCACTACCGTCCAAGCAATCTCCACCTTCGTGCTCTCGTGAAAGGTCGCTGGCGTTACGCCACGTGATTTGCGATGGTAAATGATGGAGTAGAACATTACCCCAAATACGAGGACTCCGATAACCACGCAAATCCATAGAATTATCATGTGCAAATCATAGACTTGCCGGCCCAACTCCGTGACCCCGGCTGTCATGTTGACACTACTGGCTTCACCCCCGGACGCCATAGCAATGCCGCACATGAGCAACAGCATAGGACCCAGCGCGAGCTTGCATAGCCACTTCGCCTTAAAACCCATTTTCCGTGTCTCCATAATAAAAAATGTGATGTCCTAACAAGCAATCCTGCAGACCGTCGCCCCTTGACTGGGACTCATAGCTTTTACCCGGAGCCGGCGCCTAAAAATGAGGGGGACTCGAACGTACGCTTTTCTGGAGGTTGCCAGTTGCACTATCGTTAAGAAGGCGAGGGTCTTGCCTACGCTATCAAAAACGCGCGAATTATAGCGGAACCAGATCGTAAATCCTACTTCGTTAGCCGCATTATAACTCTTTGGTATTTTTCACTCTGATCCTTACTGATAACCTCATAGAGGTATCCATAGCCTCTGCCGAGAACCCGCGCTGGGCTATGAATTACGCTTTCTCTGCAAGCCTCACCTTCGGCGTCAGATCAATTATAGCCTCTGTCCATCAACGAGGCGCGCACTTTAGTCTGGCTCTGGCTCATCGCTTGCGCTTTGAAGGCCAATAAGGGTGACTTGCTCTGCCTGAGTTTCTACCCTTCTGGCGGATGCGCGACTTACCCGCGTGGGCAATTCGTCTATTTTCGGTGCCGTCACTGCGCGTGGGCTAGCATCCGGCACGCCAGGACGCTCCTCGCTAAACCCACAGCTGACGCATAGCCGCTGATCGGTATCCATATCCACCAAAATTTTGTCCATCAATGCACAACGGGGGCAAACGGCGCCGGCGATAAATCGCCTCCGGGCTTGGTCAATCTGCATGATTCGTACTCCAAATAGTCGCCGTGGCTTAATCACGCTACAACGACAGGTGCATTATAACAGTTTCGTTTGTGTTCATGGGCTAATCCATGTGCTCCTGAGAACAAAATAGCCTCTGCAGCCTTTAATATTGCTCTGTGGGAGTCGATGAATGCACCTAGATTTCACGCGGCACGGGCGCAGACATCGTTAGTCACCCATCGGGTCAGGACGCCTCCATGGCCTCGCGCAGCTGATTAATCACTGACCGTGTTTCGGGGCGCAAATTACGCCAAATATAAAACGACTCGGCCGCCTGCTCTACCAGCATGCCAAGGCCATCTGACACCGCCCATGCGGCGTGATGAGCTGACCAGCGCATAAAGGGCGTCGGCTCAGGCCCATAAACCATGTCGTAACAGCAACTTCGCTCCGTGAGTATTGAACTGGGCAACTCCGGCACTGCCCCCGACAAGCCAGCACTGGTCGCATTGATAACCAAGTCGAACTGACGCAAGCCAATCAAGTCATATGCGCCACCTTCTAGAAGGCCAATATCCGCAAACTCCGCAGCCAATTTCGCTGCTTTAGCCGAGGTCCGGTTGACGACCAAAAGCTCTTTGGGCCGCTCGCGCAACAGAGGCTCCAATACGCCCCGAGCGGCGCCGCCGGCGCCTACCAGCAAAACTCGCAAGCCCTGCACAGACCACCCAAGATTGGCAATTACATCGCGTATCAAGCCGATACCGTCAGTGTTATCTGCGTCGATGAGGCCATCATCGGCGCGGGTAAGGACATTTACTGCCCCGGCGCGAAGTGATCGCTCACTATGGCGGTGCGCCAGCTCAAATGCGTCCTGTTTAAACGGCACCGTGACATTTAGCCCCGCACCGCCGCCCTCAAAAAAACGGGTGGCGGCCTGCACAAAGCCGTCAAGTTCCACGCGTACGGCTCGGTACTGAATTTGTTGTGCGTATTGTTGTGCAAACAGCGTGTGAATTGTGGGTGATTTGCTTTGCTTTATGGGGTTACCAAATACCGCAAACCTCTCTGTTTCCGTCATGTACTGCTACTCCCTTGCGCCAGCCAGTCCCTGTTCTGAAGATAGTAATCCGTTAACTCTGCTTCGGGCGACCCGAGCAGCGGATTATAGTCATAATCCCAGCGCACCAGCGGCGGTAGCGACATCAGAATTGCCTCCGTACGACCACCTGACTGCAGGCCGAACAGGGTGCCCCGATCAAACACCAGATTGAATTCTACGTAGCGACCACGCCGATATAGTTGAAACTGCCTCTGTCGTTCGCCGTAGGCCCGATGCTTGTTTCGCTGCACAAGCGGACGATATGCACGAAGGTAAGAATCCCCTATCGCACGCATAAAGGCGAAGCTGGTTTCAAAGTCCCATTCATTTAAGTCATCAAAAAACAGCCCCCCGATGCCACGCGGTTCATCACGGTGCTTGAGGTAAAAATACTCATCACACCACGTTTTAAAGCGCGGATAGACATCCTCACCAAAAGGCTCACAGGCATCTGCCGCCGCACGGTGCCAGCTAATGCAATCTTCCTGACTTCCGTAGTAGGGCGTGAGGTCATAGCCTCCACCGAACCACCAAATGGGCTCTTCGTCGGGCTTACTCGCAACAAAAAAACGCACGTTGGCATGCGACGTCGGCACGTACGGGTTGTGCGGGTGAATAACCAGCGACACACCCAATGCTTCATAGCTGCGGCCGGCCAATTCCGGCCTGGATGCGCTGGCAGAAGGGGGCAATGCCGAGCCCTTAACATGCGAAAAGTTGACACCTGCTTTCTCAAAAACGGCGCCTTCAGTCATAACACGACTCCGACCACCGCCGCCTTCAGCCCGGTGCCACGTGTCATCGATGAAAGCGGCCTCTCCATCTTCCGCCGCCAGCGCGTCGCAAATATTGTGCTGCAGCTGCAACAG
>MDSY01114407.1_pt1 | contig 11489 bp, 9 predicted proteins | sample 811131 | NCBI WGS metagenome assembly MDSY01 (sample SAMN05326643, study PRJNA326480) | marine metagenome | isolation source: seawater | place: Atlantic Ocean: South West | collected 2010
AAGCACCGGTATTTCGGTTAAGCAAATGCTGTATGCTTCTGGAGATGTTGAAGTGATAACTTTTCGTTTGAGAATTGTAATAGCCGTCAATATTTGCACCGACTCCCATTTGATCAGGAGTGGATATGGGGCTGCCCTCTGAATTCTCAGTAAGAATATAAAGCTGTTCTTGCGGTGGGAACCTGGAGTTAAAATAAGAGTCATCGAGTGGCAAAATCAACTCAGCTTTTTGGATTGCACACCCAAGAGATATGGTGTCTCCCAATGCGTTGATTGAATCGTTGAGAGCATTTAAAAAAGGTATTTTTAGATGTGTCTTTAACCCCGCACCAGACATCACATACAGTGACTTGTTTCCATCGACGTGCGTCGAGTCATTCTCAGGTGTATTTAAGCTTGAAAGTTCCCCGACATATTGTTGAGAGAACATATTTACCCTTGCGCTAAGCGGTGAGATTAGAAAATCATAAAAAGAGGGCCCCGCATCGTTGTGGTAGTGGAGTCTCATTAAACTGAGCCCAGAGGAAATATCGATGCCCGCAGCACCTATTCCACTTGTTTGGGTAGATACGACGATTCCAGGAAAAAAGTCAACCCAAGATGCGTTGCTGTTAAACACAGAGGTATCTTGATTTAAAATGGTTTGGCCCAAATCAGGGTTGAGTTTTAGTTGGATTTGAGACACAACAGTATCTCCGCCGACACTCATGTAGTCTGCAGGGTCAATCGAAACGGCCCCCTGAGAGACATCATTGAGAATCTCGCTTGATACTTCTGGCTGAAATGTAGAGTAGTATGTCGAGTCGACTGACAAAGAGTCCACCATCTGATGAATCAAAAGATTCTGGGGATACAGCTGGCCATAGGTGTCGCCCGTCAAGCGCAAGTTGAGAAAAAGACTGTCTACTTGGGGGTTTGTTCCAAAGTTAACCCCGGGAGCGCTCAATCTTAATTGAGTCGCAAAACCTGCGGTGGTCCAGCCGATTCTCGGTTGGAAAACTCGGCCGAGTACCGCGGTGCTCAATTCATCTGTTGCGAGAGAATCCTCTCTAACGGTATACACATCAAGCGTAAGCGTGTCTGTTGTGACCAAGTTAAGAAGGTCTGTTTCTGGTTGTAATCCGAGCCCTATTGACGATTCAGGCTTTCTACATCCGGCAATAAAAACAACGCAGCATAAGCCTACAAGTGAGGCGGCATTGAACCTAAAAAAATGCTTCATTGATTGTCGTTGGTGTTTTATTAACCTTTTATTGCTTCAACCTCATCACCGATCACCTCGTCGTAAAAAGTGTTTACGTCCGCAAGATACCCATCGTTTCCAGGAAACTTTAAAACCGGGTTTTTTGAAGTGTTAATCTGAGCCATGGTTTCATCGTCTAGGCCATCAGAAGCGACAATAATTGCATCGGTATTTTCAATCGCGATTGCATTCATGTTGTTAAAAGTAGGTCTGCTGATGGTTTCTGCTTTGTCAGACGGAATTCCATCAAGAACAATTTTTTCCGCCATGCGAGAATCCAATTCGCCATCGAACCCTTCATCATAGATGCTGCAAATAATTTTGCACTTCGAGAAGTAAGGGTCGTCTTTGTAATTGTTTTTAAGATACAGGGGCAGCAGGTTCGCCATCCATCCATGACAATGGATGACATCGGGAGCCCAACCCAGTTTTCGAACAGTCTCCAGAACTCCACGGACAAAGAAGATTGCCCTCACATCAGAGTCGTTAAACAATTCATCATTTGCATCGTAAAGAATGGCCTTGCGTTTGAATAAATCATCATTGTCGATGAAATACACTTGCATTCTTGCAGTAGGGATTGACGCTACTTTGATAATTAACGGATGATCAACGTCGTCAATGTTTAAATTCATTCCCGAGAGCCTGATCACCTCATGAAGCTGATGGCGTCTCTCATTTATTTTTCCAAACCGTGGCATAAACACCCGTATTTCCCTATCCTTGTCACTGGCTCCTTGAGGAAGGTGCCTAGAGATTGAGCTCATCGGGGTTTCAGGAAGGAAAGGAACCAAGTGCTGTGACACGTATAAAATGCGTTTTTTGCTCATAGTTGTAGTTTCTCTTCAGGTTGGACGAACAACAAATATAGCTATTTTTGCAACAAATTCCAAGTAAAATAAGAGGTTTCAAGGTGGGGTATTTTTATAAAAAATGACAATATTAAAGACGACAAAAGAATTAAACAGCTGGTTTATTGAAAACTCAAACGGGTTGGCAAAAAATGTAGGCTTTGTTCCCACAATGGGGGCGCTGCACAGTGGGCATGGAACGTTAATTGAACGCGCTTCAAAAGAGTGTGATTCTGTGGTTGTCAGTATTTTTGTCAACCCCACTCAGTTTAACGAAACGACAGATTTTCAATCCTATCCAAGAACCCTAGAGGGTGATATGCTTCTCGCTAAGGACGCGGGAGCCACGGTTGTATTTGCGCCTTCACCCGAAGACATCTATGGCTTAAATGTCCATGCAGAGCGGGTGGACTATGGACCGGTTACATCAACCTTTGAAGGCAGAAGCAGGCCGGGTCATTTTGATGGTGTGATCTCTGTAGTCGACAAACTGTTTGTAGCTGTCAAGCCACAGAAAGCTTATTTTGGCTCGAAAGACTTACAACAGGTTGCCGTTGTTGAAAGAATGTCAAGAGAAAGACATCCTCAGATTCAGATTGTCAGTTGTGACCTCATCAGGGATGAAAATGGACTGGCTTTAAGTTCTAGAAATGCAAGGCTGTCCTCGCAAGGAATTGCCTTAGCTCAGCACATCTCCAGTGAACTTCAGGCTTCGGTTTCCAGAGTGAAGGAAGGTCTTGAAACCGCAAAATCTGTCGAGATGGCACAGCACAATTTAGAAAACTTGGGGGGGCTTGATCTTGAATACATTGGCGGAGTTGATAAAAAAACATTCGCAAAAAGTTCAGCAGACAGGGGTTGGACTCACATTGTGGTTGCCGCCCGAGTCGAAGGTGTTAGACTGATAGACAACATTGAATTGTAAGTTGTAACTTTGTCACAAATTTAAAAGTCATGGGTATAGGTGCTCCTCAATTAATTCTCATTGCCCTTGTGGTGTTGTTGCTTTTCGGTGGTCGTAAAATACCTGAGCTGATGAAAGGTTTAGGTCAAGGCGTTAAAGAATTTAAAAACGCAACGAACGACAAGAAGAAAGACGACGAAAAAAAAGATAAGTGAATCGACAGATTTGTTTGTTTTTACTTGCGGTTGCTGCATCGCTTCAAATTTCCAGTGCCCAAAATCAAGTAGACTCAGTTGAAGCACCCCTGCTTCTAGAAAGCAAAAACGGGCCTTTTTCATGGGAAACACAGTGGGAAGTTTGGTGTGAATCCCAAGGCTGTGTGAGCACAGACACTTCACTTTGGAACTTGGTTGGAGAGCCTCATATCGAGCTTGATACTGCTGTCATGCAATCTCGAATGGCAATTTTAGACGTGTCATCTGAGCTGGATTTAAGGTGGAACCCAATTTCTCACAGACGAGTCTCCATGTATGTAGAGAAGCGCAAAAGAGGACTTGGAACCATGCTTGGCAGAGCCCCTGCGTTTTTCCCTCTTTTCGAAGAAGTCCTTGACAACCAAGGCTTGCCTCTGGAGTTAAAATACCTTCCAATTGTTGAAAGTGCATTAAACCCCGAAGCCAGATCTCCGGCAGGAGCAAGAGGTTTGTGGCAATTTATGTACTACACAGCTAAAGCAGAAGGGTTGAGGATAGACAGCTACATAGATGAAAGAAAAGATCCACGAAAAAGCACAGAAGCTGCGAGCAGCCACCTGAACAGACTTTATGGCATGTACGACGATTGGTTTTTAGCTCTTGCAGCATACAACGCTGGGTCTGGAAATGTCAACAAAGCGATTAGGAGAAGTGGGGGTAAAACGAATTACTGGGAAGTGCGACCGTTCCTCCCGAAAGAAACCAGGAATTATGTGCCCAACTTTTTAGCGGTTGTTTATTTGATGGAATACCACGCAGAGTATGGAATTGTTCCTAGAAACGTTCTCCCGGGCTTTCTTACAACAGACACATTAACGGTTCAAGGACCTTTGCGATTGGACCAAGTTGCTCATTTTATCGAAGCTTCAGAGCAGGAATTAAAAATACTTAACCCCATGTACAGCAAAGGCATTGTTCCGGGGCCAGGGGAAAACTGGAACGTGAGAATTCCAAGAGAGATGACGCCAGAATTTATCGCGCATGAATTCGAAATGAGAAGCTTTAAACCCGATTTAACACCTGAAATTAAGTACGAACCTGACCCTGTTTTTTACAGGGTGAAATCAGGCGATGTTCTTGGCACGATTGCTGAAAAGCATGGCGTTTCAGTGAGTAAATTAAAAAACTGGAACGGTTTGAAGAGTTCCAACATCAATGTTGGACAAAGGTTGGTGATTCACGGAGACCCTTCAAAAATATGAGAATTACCGCTTGGTTGACCGCACCGCTTTTTTCGATCGTGCTTTTCGGTTGCTTCAGTCAAGAAGGCGCACGTTCTCCACTGCCCGGCCGCGTAGGTCCTCAGGGTGAAGTTTTGGTAGTTTGCTCAGACGGAGTTTGGTCTAGAGCCGTCGGGGACAGCTTGAAAAGCATCTTAACCAAACCCTACGCCGTGCTGCCGCAAATGCACACTGAAACTTATGAGCCCATGTTCGATGTGGTGCATAAAAACAGGCAAAGTTTCAATAAATTTTGGAAACCTCACAGAAACATCATTGACGTTGAAATTGCTGACAGAGTGGACACTCAAGACGCTACAGTTGTGTTTTACAAGGAGAAATACTCAAACGGTCAGATTTACATCGTTGCAAAAGGCAGGACAGAGCTAGAAGTGGCGGAAGCGATTTCGAAAAGGTCTGCAGAAATGCTCAGCTTGTTTCACGATGTGGAAGTGAAGAGAACGACCTATGTGACCCGCGCTTCTGTAGATGAAGTCATCAAAAGAGAAATAGGCGAGGTTTGGGGCATGGATATTTTGGTGCCCAAAGGTTCTTATGCTGTTCGCATAGACACCGCTTTCACTTGGATTGACAGACAGCTTACCCGGTTTAAAGGCAGTGACAACCACGATGTGCAAGAGGCTTTTTTCATCCACTTCGAACCCTACCAAGGAGAACGTCAATTTTCCCTGAATCACCTGCTGGACAGAAGAGATGAGCTTACAAAAAAATACGTGAGCGGCCCCACCGAAGGCAGTTACATGCAGGTAGAAAGACGCCTGATTCCCTCGTATGAAGAGATTTTATTTCAAGGAGGATTTGCAGCTGAAATTCGCGGTCTTTGGAGAATGGAAAACGACTTTATGGGTGGCCCTTTTTACAGCCTTACTTTCTATGATGAGCCCAACCAAAGACTGGTCACCGTGGAAGGATATGCTTACGCTCCTTATTTTGACAAACGTCAATACATGAGAGAAGTAGAGGGAATCGTAAAATCAGTAAGTCCGTTTAACCGGTTACTTGTCAACGACAAATCGGGTGCTGTTGACAAACCCGTCGTTCTCGAATAAAACCGCGACATACACCCCTTCAGCCCAACCTTCAAGGTTCACATCAAAGGGCATCAAGTCATGCGTGCTTTTTGTAAAAACAAACCGCCCGGTGACATCCCAAATCTTGACGACTTGATGTTGATTCCCGCTTAAGGAATTGCTGTTTCTGAAATCAAGCGTGACGGTTGTTCGCGCAGGAGAGGGGTAGGCAAGAGCAGAGGAGCTTTCAAACGCCAAGTCCGCCTCAGTGAGTGAGATGTCTCCATTTGCAAATGCGTACTGCCCCTTTCTCAACGAGGAGACTCTAAACACACCGTTTCCGTTTTCTAAAGATCCCGCTTGCCAAGTGTAATCAGGGTACTGAATCCAAGTTGAAGCGGAGTTAGGTCTCCAAGCAAGAAATGCATTTTCTTCTCCTCCGTTGTATAGCTCAAAATCCAATCCCTCTTCATTGTTTCCGACATAGGAAAATCGAGCGTCAAGAACTAGGTCGTTGGTACCCTCAACTTCATCCCCCCAAGAACCATCGACGGTCCAAAAATGAGTGTCACTTATTTCATCGATGTAAAACGCTGTAGGCTCTGGGTCTGGCGCTGCCCAGTGATGTTCGAGACGTACGATAACACTGTCGTTGATTTCATCACACCCCAGCCTCATTTCAACCCACGGAATGCTTGAAAGCCCAGTCGTTTCATTGATGAATAACGTGTTGTCAAGTCTTCCCTGATTCAGTTTTCCATCAGCATTTAGAGCGACAAGCACAAAGGGATCGGGGTGAGAAATGGTGGCAACATCGAATTCGCCACCAACACGAATGTTTGCGACTGTCGAATTCCACGATGCATCCCAAAGCGTGACGTCCAAGGGTTCGTTTTCGTGGAACAAAGAACACGCACGTAGTTTTTGGTTCAAATAAAGTGTTGTTTCGTAGCCACCTTCCGCAAATGTGGTGGCGGTTGAGTCAATTAACCAAGTTGAGAATCCGGGCTGGAAGACTTGGGCATCAAAGAAAGGATGTAGGTCAAGCCCTGTGAGATCTTCCAGGGTTTCCATAAACACCTGTGCATCCATGTGGCTGTCGAAATGTGTAGCGATTACATTTTGGCATGCATTCCTGTAGGTTTCGTCTCCGAGGTAGGCCCTTAAATTGTGATGAATAGAAGCCCCTTTGTAATAAGTGTGTCTGCCGTAGATATGCTCATCTGGCATTGGGGATAAAGGCTGGAAGCCACCGTCCTGAAGATGACATTCTTCAAGCACGAATTGCTGGTTGTCCTTAATGAGTTTCACAAACTCTTCGTGCCCATCTTTAAACTCAACGAACAAATGACTTGAGTATTCTGCGGGACCTTCTTTGATCCACATGTGGTTGTGAATACTAGGCGCGACCAGATCACCCCACCAGTGGTGACCCAATTCATGGGCAAGCAAATCTCCATTTGCCTCGATACTTTCTCCAATCATAAACTTGGGGTAGGCAATATTTGTCGGAATTTCAAGAGCTCCGTCAGTGGTTAAGACGTAACCCACCCTTTCCCAGGCATAGGGCCCCCACCAGTACTCCAGAGCATCTATCGCATATCCGACATCACTGAATTTATTTGCCATTTGGTTAATGTCTTCTGGCTTGGCTGTTAAGCGAACAGGGATGTTGCCATACTCCCCAGTGTGAACAAAATTGCTGTCGGTGTAATTTGCTACAGCAAAGGCAGCGCAGTGGGTGGTTATTGGATGCTCTAACGTGAAGCTTCTTGTGAGCGTATCGCCACCTTCGAAGGTTTCTCCCAAGAACGTCCCTTGCAGGTGCGCCTTCATCCCACCCGCACTTCGAATGTTCCATGTGTAGGTTGCTCTTTCAACAAAGTTGTCGAAGCAAGGGTGCCAAACTTTTCCATAGTTGGGCGGAATACTGGTCAAGCCAATCCCCATGTGATAGATATATTCAGATTCGAAATACACACCTCCCCAATAAGGGTCTTGGGTAGGGTGCCCACCATAGTACACCTCAATTTCATGTGTGTTTTCAGCGGTAAAGACCTCTCCAGGAGCAGGAACAGTGAGTCGACCATCTTCATGTGAAAAAACAGAGGCTTCCCCGTCAATACGCACAGAGTCGACTGTTAAACCGATTAAATCGAACCAGATGGATGTCGCTCCACTCTCCACAACAGAGAGCGAGATAAGCGCCCTTGCAGCCATTTGCTGCAAGCTATACTGAGTTAGGTCCAGATCGATTTCGTACTGGACGATGTCGAACGTGTCGCTTCGAGCGACAGATTCAGACATGTCGTAATTGTCTTGATAGAACCGTTCACCGGGTGCTTCGGAATGTCCCACATCTCTACATCCCATAGGGATAAACACTCTGGGCTCTGGAGAATATTCGCGCAAGTTCGGAAGATTGTGTTGCGAAAAAAAAGCCGAACTTCCGGCAAGAAAAAAGAGTAAAAAGACAATTGCAGGAAAAGAGTTGGTGAGTCGTTGCATGTCGGCAAAGTACGACTGACCTTTGCGGTATGAAAAATAGAATTATAAAAGAAGGTGTATTTGTGGAAATTGAGTATGTGTTAAGTGAAATAAATGAAGGCGGAGAACAAGGAGAAGTTCTGGAGGAATGCGACGCAGAGAACGCTTTTGGTTTCTACATAGGCAAGGAGGAGGTTTTAGAAGCGCTGGAAAAAGAATTAATGGGCAAAGCACCAGGTGAGCCTTTTGAAGTGCTAGTTCCGTGTGCCGAAGCATACGGCGCGACCACGGATGATGCAATTGTGATGATTCCTAAAGCTGTTTTTGAGTTGGATGGAGAGTTTGACCACGAACACATTATAGAAGGTGAAGCCATCGCGATGAACGACGAAGAGGGAAATGAAATGGTGGGTGTCGTTGTGAGCATCTCGGAGACTGAAGTGGAAATGGATTTTAACCATCCTTTCGCTGAATTAGATCTTCATTTTGTTGGGTCTATTTGTGACGTAAGAGAAGAAGCATAAAAATGGAACGTACTGAAATAAAAGATTTGGGGGAATTTGCCTTGATCAGTAAGCTAACAAAAAACCTAACAAAAAATCGCCCGTCGACTCTTTTAGGTGTTGGAGACGACGCTGCGGTCATTGACCCATTGGGAAAACGTGTGGTAGTAACCACCGACATGCTTGTTGAAGGTGTTCACTTTGATTTAAGCTATGTTCCTTTAAAGCATCTTGGGTACAAAGCTGTAATCTCCAACTTGAGTGACGTTTGTGCAATGAATGCAAAGCCCACTCAAATTGTGATTGGCCTTGGTGTTTCCAATAGGTTTTCAGTTGAGGCATTGGAAGAGCTTTATGAAGGAGTGAAAACAGCATGTGAGCTTTACAAAGTTGATTTGGTGGGTGGAGACACAACAACAAGCCCTTCAGGACTTACTCTTGCGGTGACTGCAATTGGACTTGTTGACGGTGATGCGGTGGTGACCAGGGGAGGAGCTTCAGCAGGCGATTTACTTGTTGTCTCGGGCGATCTGGGATCAGCCTATATGGGACTTCAAGTGTTAGAAAGAGAAAAAGAAGTGTTTAAGGAAGCTCCCAAAGCGCAGCCAGAGTTAGACGGACACAGCTACATCATTGAGCGTCAATTAAAGCCCGAAGCAAGAACAGACATTGTTACTGAACTTTCAGACATCAAGGTTAAGCCCACGAGTATGATTGACATTTCTGATGGACTGGCTTCCGAGTGTTTTCACCTGATGGCCGCAAGTGGACTGGGAGTTAGAATTTATGAAGACAAGCTGCCGATCGCACCTAAAACCTATGATACAGCTCGAGAATTTAACCTAGACCCCACAGTATGCATCTTAAGCGGAGGGGAAGACTATGAATTGCTATTCACCATTTCACAAACTGATTTCGAAAACATCAGAAACCACCCGAAACTTTCTATCATAGGACACATGACAGAAGATCCAAAAGAGCACATTATGGTTACAAAAAGCGGTCAAGATGTAGAGTTGAAAGCACAAGGTTGGGACCCTCTAAAAGCTTAAATGCAAAAAATTTTTGGCATATATGGTTTAGAAAACTTTTCTGATGCAGAAGCAGAAGAAACCATTTCCAAGACGCTAAGTCCGGAAAGAAATGTCAGCATAGGTTTGGAGTTTTGGTCTGATGAAAGCAATCTAGCTTTGGGGGCTGCGGGTGATTCCATCCTGGAAAGTTTCTCTGGTGACTGTCTCACTTTAAGTGGAGAGATAGAGAATTCGCTTGAGATTGCGACTCAATTAAAAAGTGAAGGATTTCCGATAGAAAACAACGTCTTGTTTTCTGCTTTGCGATCTTGGGGGCTTGAGCACACCCTTAAAAAGTTAAAAGGAAAATTCTGTTTTGCTTGGTGGTGTTCCAAATCGGAGAAATTAACCATTGCAAGAGACAGGTTTGGGATCAACCCTATTTATTGGTGCGCAGAGAATGAAAAAGGCTGCATTCTGTTCGCTTCAGAGATCAAGACCTTGCTCGCCACTGGCTTCATTTCTAGAAAAGTGAATGCGGAGGCAGTCATTGATTATTTGCGCTACTCGACTGTTCACGCACCGCTCACTGTTGTCGATGGAATTCAATTGTTAGAGCCAGGATGTGCCATCGAAATCCAGGATGAGACAGTCAACGTTCTGCGTTGGTGGGAAACATCGAAAGAGATCTCCCCCTCAGGGATTCAACCGATCGATGAAACGCTTTTAAACGCGGTGAACTCGAAGTTGGCTCGAGAGTCTCAAGCGATTTATTTATCAGGTGCCCTAAACTCAGTTACCTTAACTGCTGCGATGTCTCAGGTGTCGCAAAACCCTGTCAACACGTTTTCTCTGGAGTTTGAAGGTTCAGAATCCCCAACAGAAGACGCACCACCTGGAATCTCAACACACTTTTCAACGAATCACACCAAGGTCTTTATTCCCCAAAAGACCATCCCCGCAAAGCTGCAGGAGGCTATAGAACAAATGGACCACCCTTCTCTTCATGGCCTCAGAAGTTACTTTGTAGCAACCTCAGCCAAGGCCGCAGGATACACTTCTGTGGTGAGTGAAATTGGAGGCAACGAACTGTTTGGGGAGCACCCACTTTTTGATGATGCTGTCCAACTCATGAAGCACAGGTGGCTCACGGCTTGGCCAAGAGGCTTAAGGAAAAGTGCAGGAAAGCTTTTACAAACCATCTCTCCGGGAGAACGGTCAAACAAACTTGCAGAAATACTTGCAAGCAATTATTTCGATCTGGAGCACACCTATCCCTTGGCTCGCCAAATCACTTTTGACCGTCAGATTAAGAAACTGGCACCCAACCTACCGATTACTCGAAACAAGGTTTTTTACACAGCAACAGATCTTTTACGCGTAGGAAAACCAGCTTTTTCGCTTCCTTTTTTATCCAAGGCGTCTGTGCTGGAAATGAACACCCACATGGTAGATACTCTTTTAAGGGACAACCACACGTTTCATTCAGGAAATGGCACGGATTACACAACACCTTTTTTAGACCACAGTTTCGTCACTCAAATGCTGGGATGTAGAGATTCACATAAACCATCTTTAGAAGAAGTCACACAAAAAATAGCATCAAAGAATGTTCAATCGGAGACAAATTCCGCGAGTAAATTCCCTTGGGAATTGAAATTAGAGGGCTCTTATTTGGAATTCCACGATGAGGGAATGACTGCTTTGTCTGATTTAAAGATGTTTCATGCAAGGGGCATACAAGAATTTGACAACAACCCGCTTCATGGCGTAGAAAAAAGACTTAACCTTTCTATTTTAGGCCATTATCTGAAGAAAAACAACCTCACGTAAACACCCCTATAGATGTCAGCTCCCGAAAACACTAAGAACCGCGTTTGTGATCTCTTTTCGATCAAGTACCCCATCATACAAGGGGGAATGGTCTGGTGTGCTGGTTGGGAACTCGCCAGCGCAGTCAGCAATGCTGGAGGCTTGGGGATT
>MDSY01023446.1_pt1 | contig 11487 bp, 15 predicted proteins | sample 811131 | NCBI WGS metagenome assembly MDSY01 (sample SAMN05326643, study PRJNA326480) | marine metagenome | isolation source: seawater | place: Atlantic Ocean: South West | collected 2010
AAAAGCTGACCAGTGATGAAGTAAATGCTCTGATGGAAGGGCTAAACGAAGCGTCTTCTCCTGTTGGCATAGACATGTCAAAGTCAGATGAGGTGCGCCCGTTTACGTTTGGCGAGGATGACTTATCCTTGATGGGTGATTATTACGCATTGCGGCTCATTAATGAGCGCTTTGCCCGCCAGGCCCGTGCCGTCTTTCTGCCTATGCTTAGATTGCAGCCACGGATTACGCCTTTTGCTCCTGAGGTTAAAACATTTGATGAATATTGTGCTAGCATAGACACTTTTATGAATCTTAATATTAACCGCATAGACGAATTACGCGGTACTATGTTGATGACGATACAGCCTAAATTTATTTCAACACTCACAGCTTCATTTTATGGTGGAAAGCTGGATGGAGCAGTTTCCAAACGAACCGAATTCACCTCAACTGAAGAGCGCGTTATTGAACTTGTTTCTGACGGACTGAATGCCGCTCTTGCCCATTCTTGGCGTGATCTTATGACAATAAGTCTAATAGAGCAGGGGCGAGAGGTAAATACTCAGTTTGCGTCAGTGGTTGATGGTAGTGAGCTGGTAATCATATGTTCGTTTATGGTTCAACTGCCGAATGCAGAAGCAGATACGATTGATATTGTCTATCCATTGCAAACATTAAAGCCAATTGCAGCCCAGCTTCGCTCACGCGTTCAGTCTGATAGCTCGAATGATAATATATCATGGCGTGATAAAATGGAAAATGCAATTTTGAATATTCCGCTTGGTATGACAGCACTTCTTGGACAGCCTATGATGTCTGTTGGAGGGCTTATGCGTCTTGAAGCTGGCGATGTTTTGCCAATGAATGTTGGTCAGGGCGTTACAATTAAAGTAGAAGAAAATCCAATTTTTATTGGTGAGATAGGTGAGGTTGCTGGCAAGTCAGCTATCAGCTTGCAGAAACGAATTTAAGTTACCATGGTCGCCTAAAATAGCAGCAGCCATAGCGTAAATAAAAATGAGGTCATGAAAAATGTCAGAAGAAACAAATGAACAGGAACCAGCAGCAACTTCAAATATGGGAAATGAAATGCCGCAAAATCCAGGAGCAGGGGGCGTTGAAAATTTACGTGTACTTGAAAATATTGAAGTGCAGCTATCTGTTGAAGTTGGCAACACAGAAATTAAAATTCGGGACCTTTTACGCTTGAACGAAGGTTCTGTTATCGAGTTGGATAGGCTGGCGGGAGACCCACTCGATATTCTCGTCAATGGGACGATGATAGCAAAGGGTGAAATTGTAATGGTTGGCGAGAGATTCGGTGTGCGGTTTACAGAGATTGTAGACCCTGAAAAGCGCGTCGAAAGTCTATGATGTTTTGTGGGCGTCAAGAAATTGACTGGGCTTATTTAGATTGCTAGGCATACCATAACAGGCAGAAGAGGGCTTTCATTATTAAAGAGCCATTTCTTTAAAATAAGATTATATTACAAAGTCTTATGTTAATATTATACTTCATAATAAACTGCTATACGGTGCCTGTTAACTAGTTGGCACGAATCTTGCCTCTCTTGAGAGATGAACGTGCAAAAGTGCGCGCGATATTTTTCTTGCTAGGAGGCCTGCCGAATGCTTGGTGAAGTTGTAGGACTACAGCAAATCACTATTACCCTTGCTTTTTTGGGTATTATGATAGGGGTTCTGTTTGTTTTGCGCCGCAAAGGTGGCGCTATACGTTCGAGCCTACACTCTGGACGACGAATCCAAGTCATTGAAGATACTCCTATTGCTCAAGGTGAGCGCCTACGTCTTGTTCAGATTGATGACCAGGTATTCGTGATGGTATCTGCCAAAGGTTCTGCGCCTTCACTTGTGCCGCTGTACCAGTCAGAGGCCGTTGCTACTACTCCTACTTTTTCTCCTGCTTTTGCCAAAGCATTGACTGCGGCCCAGGATGCTGACGGTTCAGACGAATCCTTGCCAATGGAATTAACAGAACGCGCTGATGTAGGCCAAAATTTATCAAGCCAAAAGTCGTCTGCCCCAAATGCTTCTGCATTACATGCAGCTGCTGATAATAAGCAGATGTCAGACTTTGCTGTAACCTTCAAACGCTGGAGACAGCAAAGATGATATTCTCCCGACCTTTAATAATTTTCCTTGTTAGCCCAGCACTGCTCTTTTGCGTTGCCCTGATGTGCATTCTTCCTATGACGCCTGCAAGCGCACAGGATGTGCTTTCCGCCCTTTCTGGGGGTCTTCCAGCGCTCACATCTACAGAATTCGGAGATGGTACAACATCCTACTCTCTTTCGCTTCAGGTGCTGGCGCTAATGACAGCGCTCACTGTGCTGCCATCTCTTGTTCTTGGAATGACATCTTTCACGCGTATTATTATCGTGCTGTCAATTTTGCGGCAGGCAATGGGGACCCAGCAAACCCCTCCTAATCAGGTATTGATCGCGATTGCGTTATTTTTATCGTTTTTTATCATGGCACCGACATTAACAGAAGTTTACGAAAAATCTGCCGACCCTTATCTAAATGGCGATGTTCCAGCTGAAATCGCTCTTGAAACAGCTAGTGATACAATGAAGGGGTTTCTGGTTAAAAATACGCGAAAAGCAGATTTAAAAATGTTTGCTGATATGGCAAATCAAGGTAGTTTTGAAACGCCTGAATCTGTACCGCTTACCATCCTACTGCCTGCTTTTATTACCTCAGAATTAAAGACAGCTTTTCAGATTGGGTTTCTTCTCTTCTTGCCATTTCTTGTAATTGATATGGTGATTGCCTCTGTTTTAATGTCCCTTGGTATGATGATGCTTAGCCCGATGCTTGTATCACTGCCATTCAAGCTTCTTCTTTTTGTTCTAGTTGATGGGTGGGCAATGACGGTCGGCTCTCTTGTCGCAACTTATTCAGCTTAAGAAAGGATAAAGATAATGGAATTTGATATGAATGTTGGTTTGCTAAGGATGGCATTTTGGCAAATAATTGTTATTGCTGGCCCAATACTTTTAGTAGCTCTTGCGATCGGTTTAACTGTTGGTATTTTTCAGGCAGCAACATCTATCAATGAACAAACACTTAGTTTTGTTCCTAAGCTGGTTCTTGTTCTTGCGTCTTTTGGATTGCTTGCAAATTTGATGTTGGTGCAACTTACAGACTATTTCGTCTTTATATTCGATCAAGTGACGCAGGTTGGTTAACGCCTGCTATCATTGGAGTTTAAGATGGATTTACCATTAACGGAATTACAGGAAATGGGAGCGTTGCCTGGCTTAGATATGCAATTTGTGATGCAGAATCTTGCACAATTATTTCTAGCAAGTTTGCGGATAGGGGCGTTTCTTATATCAGCACCATTTTTTGGCGGATCTTTCGTACCCCTTCAAGTTAAAATTATTATTTCAGTTTTGTTGGGTGTGAGCGTCATGAGCATTGTTGACGTGCCTCCAATTGAATCTCTTGATCAAATGAGAATTCTTGCTGTTGTCTGTACAGAAATTGTAATCGGCGTAGCCGCTGGGCTTATTCTAACAATATGGTTCAGTGCAGCGCAGCTCGCAGGTGAAAAAATAGCGACTTCAGCCGGATTAGGTTATGCAGCCCAAATTGATCCAGAGGGGGGTGGGCAAACACCAGTTGTATCAAAAATGCTTCAAATGTTTATGACAGTAATTTTTTTATCGATGAATGGGCACCTAGTTGTCCTTCGTACAATAATGGAGAGCTACAAACAACTTCCAGTTGGCAAGACGCCGCATTTTGGGGCTCTTATAGAGGGAGGCATTTCTGCTGCTGGGCATATGTTCATGGCTGCAACTTTGATTATGCTGCCCATTGGCATCACACTATTACTTGTTAACCTTGCAATAGGTGTCATGACAAAGTCTGCACCACAGTTAAATCTATTTTCTTTTGGGTTTCCAATAACTTTACTTGGAGTATTTATTCTCCTATATTTATCAGTTGATTCCATCGCTTTTTCACTAAACGGTTTGGCTATTTCTGCTATGGATAATCTTGAAGTAGTTATGGGGAGGGCAATCTATGGCTGAGCAAAGCCAAGATGGTCAGGAAAAAACCGAAGACCCCACCCAACGAAAAATAGATAAAGGACTAGAAGAGGGACAAGTTCTTAATTCTAAGGAATTATTTGTATTTACTACTTTATTTGCAGCCCTTGTTATGATGTATATTCTTCCAATCTTTATAGGACCACTGCTCTCAAGGTGGTCACGGATGTTTCATTTTGAACGGCCTAGCGACCTAAATACATTAATGGGAGAAAAATTTTATGAGGTTGTGGAAATTTTATTCTTAAGTGGTCTTCTCATTGGCATCCCAATGATGATTGTTATAGTCGCAACTCAAGCTGCAGTCGGTGGGTTAAACTTTGCGCCAAAGGCATTGAGTTTCAAACCAAACAGGATGGATCCCCTTAAAGGGCTCAAGCGTATTTTTTCAGCAAAAGGGCTTGTTGAGCTTCTCAAAGCGATTCTTAAAGTTATTCTTTTATTTGGCGCAGCTATTGCTGTTCTTTATTCTCAAATGCCCTCTCTTATACAAATTACTCATATGGACTTGAAAACGTCTGTTGCTTCTGGGCTTGATAACTTTCCTTTGCTACTAGGGGCAATGTTGGTGATTCTTGCTGTTATAGGAGCGATTGACTATTTCTGGCAAAGGCATGTTCATATTAAACAATTACAGATGAGTAAGCAGGAAATAAAAGATGAATTTAAACAGACAGAAGGGTCACCTGAGGTAAAAGCAAAAATTAGGCGCATGCAGATGGAAACAGCCCAGAATGCAGGCCGTCAACAAGCGGCTCTTGAAGATGTTCCTCATGCAACGGCCATTATAACTAACCCAACCCATTTTGCAGTAGCACTTAAATATGATGTGGGAGCATCTGAGGCACCAAAGATTTTGGCGATGGGCCGTGGGCATATGGCACAAAAAATTATTGAAAAGGGAAAGGATAGTCGGATAACAGTCTTCCGTTCACCTTTACTTGCACGCGCCTTGTTTTACACAGGTGAAATTGGTGCTGAAATTTCTGAGCAGCTTTACCAGGCTGTTGCGGTGGTACTTGCCTATTTATACCGTTTGGATAAAGGTGATATGCTGGAAGAGCCAGCTGTAGATCTCCCGGATGATATGCAGTTTAATGAAACAGGCCAAAAGCTAGGAGCAGAGGATGGTGAATAGAAAACCTCCGCAAATTCAGATAAAGCGTAAGCGTCGGCCGCGTAGCCTTGGTGAGATGATTAGCACCGTCTGTTTTTTTATCCTTGGCGCGGTGTTATCTCTTCAGGCAGCTGATTTCATTGATGCTGGCTATCAGTTACGGGGGTACACATTAGCTGTTTGTGCCTTCTCATCCGTATGCGGTGGATTGCGGTTCATTATTGCTGATATTATTAATTGGCTCAGGTCGTCCTTATGAGGCGCCGACAGAGTTCATCAACGCCGCCTAATAATGAGGCTGAACTTCGACTAAATTGCCGGGGGTGCCGTCATTTTTTTGTTACATACGAACCCAATAACCCTTGGGGTTGCAGACAGTTTGGCTTTAAAGGAAAAAATCTTCCTGCACAAATAGTATATCAGTCGACTGGCATGCAATGTGCATATTTTTCAGGGAATACGTCTGTCAAAAATACAGTGGCGGGTCGCCCAAAGAAAAAGTCAGGTATTCTCGATATCAACGGTTAGTATGCTCGTTGGAGCGATAGCGGGATTAGGAGAGGTAAGATATGGCGAGCGAATTGAACTCAGTACAGGAAAGTATCAAGCTGGCTCTTGATGCCGCTGATGCTGCAACTGATGTCACCTCTGAATATAGTCAAGTTAAACGCGAACACAGGAAGTTGGAAAAGAACGTGTCACAAATTCATCGTTATACCACAATTACCTTTGTCACTGCTATGTGCGCGGCTGTTCTTAGTCTTGGGTTTTCAGCCATGCTCTATTTTAAAACACTTGGTGAATTGAGATTGATGACAACGACAAATCGTGAGGGGCTAGTTGTTTTTGCTGAAAATATTGAACATTTAAATTCTGTTCTTAGTGAGCTTTCAGGATCATTAGAGCAACAAGGAGAGCTTGTTACCCTTAATCGCGAATCAACCAATAAAATTACAGAGCTCACGCAGCTTATTAGTGCATCAAGTCAGCAGCTTAGCGCTGATATCAAGGCATCATCAGATGCCATGGTGTTATCGAACGAAGACCTCGGTAAACAGCTTGGCGATACAATTATTAATCAGGCGGTGAGCCATCTTAATTCTGTTTCGGTCCAACTTGCAGGCACTGAGTCAAAACTCAGTAAGGGAATTGATATTGTGCAGAAAAAGCTGATCAATAACACAGATATTGGCGCTCTTTCTGCTTCCCAGAAAAATACCGCAGCACAAGTCGAAATGCTTGCCGGGCAGAATATGAAAATGCTTAAATTACTCGAAGTTCAGCAAGACAGAATTAGTTTTCCATAAGCATTTTTCCCCGCGTCTAGTCTGTCAGTTTACAGACCAGACGGATGAATAGGTAGAGACGTTCCCTATGGCAGACGTATTCGATAGTTCCACTCCAAAACAGACTGATGATAACGCGCAAGGTTTCATCCGAATTAAGTCTTTTGGGCGCAGGAGCCATGCAAACGTGATAAGACTGAATGAGTTAGATGTTCTGGTTGCTATTGATGGCCTACCTGTTGGCAGTGATATTGAAAAAATAGAGGAACGGCTTAAAATGATCGATGAGCGGGTTCTTCTTACCCTGTTCCGAGGTGGTTTTTTTCTTTCAGTTTTTGCCAGTGAAAATCTTGTTTGCATTTTTGAATATGCACCTGCTGAGATATCTGAAGGAGTTGCTTCTAAACTGAAAAGTTATGAAATTGAAAACCCTAGAGAATATCGTGCTTACGAGGCCTTAAGAAATGTTCACCGAGACGTTTTTCTTTTTGAGGCAGAGTATTCCAGCTTTGCTTCGTGGATTCCGACACTCTGGTTGCTTAATTACCGGATGTGGGAACCGCTATTTGCTGTTGTTGCAACCTATGCTATCTGCTTGCTTATCCACCCGTTATTGTTTGTCGCAATTTATGGGTTAATAGGCGGCTATTTTTACAAGGCCCAGACAAAACTCATCCGCGGTTATGCACTTTATCAAGAGAATTATTTCTGGATGGTTCTGGCTGCGCGATCAGACGAAGAAGCAATGACAATTTGTAGGCAATTTGACCCGAAGTGTCAGTTTAAATTTGGCTCATCTTTTAGCGAAGGTGTTAAAGAAGATAGTGACACGCCCAAGGCCAAATAAAAGCGTTTATAATCAGAGAAAAATCTAAAATCTAACCCTTCATGTGTTCCCCAATTTTTTCGAAAAGAGGCTGCCGTGTCTGTGCTAAAATTTTGCTATCTTCTTCTGTTGAAAGGGGAAGTGAGTAGCCTAAGAAATGAACTTTTCTCGTCATGCTAATGACTTTAATGTGCTTTTCACTTGATAAAGACAAGTCGTCAAGTTGCAGACGTGCACGGTGAGCTACAACGGGCTCAATGAATTCATTTTTCACGCCTTTTGCAATTTGTGATAGCGCGTCGACCTTTATTTTTCCAGACCTACTTAAAGCGGAGCTTGCGTGACGCTCGCACTCAGTTGCCCAGGCATCTGACTGGGCAGTACTTGGCCGTTCAATTTCAACCTGAAGAAAACCAGTTTCAGGCAATTTAGTGATTTTAGTAAAGCCATTTTCTCTCAGAATATTAATAATTAAGCTTTCTACATCAGCGCGATGGAGAGCAACAATAAATCCTCTCTTTGCGTTATTCTCCAGAGGCTCTACATCAGCAAAATCAGTGAGCTTTCGGTTGCGTCCGTCCACTGTCACAGAAGCTCCATATAGTAGTGTCATATATGTACTTGATGTACCGACAGATTTGAGTGTTTCAATGTAGGTTTCAATGTTTTCTTCCATTCGCTGCTTTGCGGCAGTACTGTAAGAATCGTCAGATTTTTGAAGTTGCAGTTCAACCATAATATTATCCCCTCCACGCAACAAAACCGTTCTAGTGGGAGCTGCGCCATACATGATAGTATAACAGAAATTCATATTTTGTCAGTAGAAGAGATATCGTGCGCTCCTCTTTGCAAAGAGGAGCGTGGGCACGCGCCAAGTAGTTTGGGCTTGCCTAGTAGTTTATTTCAATTTCGATACGTCGGTTTTTAGCGCGACCAGCAGCAGTATCATTGCTTTCCAGAGGCCGGCTTTCCCCGTAGCTAATCGCTTCCAATCTATTATTTGTTATCAGATTATCAGCTGATAGTGACTGGACCACACTTGCTGAGCGTGCTGCTGCCAGATCCCAATTATCACGATAGCGAGATCCAAAAATCAAAGGCACATCATCTGTATGACCGGAGACGGTAATTTCAGAATCGCCTTCGCTATTTGTGCCAGCAATCCGTTTCATGATGGATTGCGCTTCTTCAGTTAAGTCTGCTGACCCAGACCGGAATGCGCCGCCCGAACCTACAGTTACAATAACTTTGTCTTTATCACGAGACACCTCAACCAAACCTTTGCCAATCTCCTGGTTTAAGGCGATTTTGAGTTCATCTTCAGCTTTTACGGCTTCCGCCTCTGATACAGCCTGAGATTTTTTTGTTGAATCTGATTTGTCAGCTGCATCAGCTGCAGATTGTACAGCTTGAGCAAGTTGTGTGAGTGTTCCCTCTAGACCGCCAAACAGAACATCCTGGTCACTCTTGCCTGCAGCAGATTTTGCCTTTTCAATAGCATTCAATGTTTGTTGAAGTAGTTGTGGAAGATCTTTTTCTTCGGTGTCTGTTGGGGTGAAGTTTACAATTACTTTATCACCAAGAGTCTGGACTTCAACATCACCTCTAGCAATAGCCTCTTCAAGAGCCTTAACGACGTCTTCAGCGTTATCTTTGGCTTCACCATCACCGTCTTCAGTCTTATTTTGAACTTCAAGATCAGGCTGGTTAATTTTGGTTGTCTGTTGAGTCATTTCGTTTGTGACAGATTTGCTTGGTGATGGACTAAAATTTAGTGATAGAACGGTTGTGCCTTTTGGCTGTTCCACAATAGGGACAATCTTCTGAACACCAAAAGCGTTTCTTAGAGAGCCTGAAATCTGTTTGAATTTGGGCACGTTAAATTCAGCAAATGACAGAATAAGAACGAAGAACGCCATCAGAAGTGTTGCCATATCGGCAAATGTCGCCATCCATGCTGGCGCGCCAACAGGCGGGCATTTGGGACATTCTTCTTCTTCTTCTTCTTCGACTTCTTGCTCTTCTGCTTCAGCCATAAAGATGCTCCTTGAAAAAAATGATTAGAGTCTGATTAGGCAACTTCCATTTTTTCCTGAATCTTAGGTGCCAAATTGGCAACCATCTGGTCTTGAATATTACGAGGTGACTCACCGCGAGCAATATTACGTAATCCAGTAACGACCATTTCACGGTAGACCGCTTCATATTGGGTGTAGCCTTCAAGCTTGGTTAGAAGAGGCATAAAGAGAACATTGGCAATAATCGCGCCATACATGGTTGTAAGAAGCGCAACGGCCATAGCCGGACCAATTGCTTTCGGGTCTGCCATGTTCCCCAACATCAGGACTAGACCGATAAGCGTTCCTATCATTCCCATGGCCGGTGCAAGGTCAATCCATGCTTTAATAGCAATTTGGTTTGATTCATGGCGCTTCAACATCGACTTAATTTCTTTATTCAGCTGGGTAACAAGCTTTGATTCATCAGCGCCATCAACCAGCATTTGAAGACCTTTTTGAAAGAATTTATCAGGAACTTCTTGACCCTCTAAAGCCATCATCCCGTCTTTTCTTGCAATGCCAGATAGTTCGACCATACGCTCGATTAATTCATCCTGCTTTTTGATAGGCGGCATGAAGGCTTTTGCCATTGCGCCAAAGGAACCAAGAAAAACGGGCATTGGAGTGGAATACATAACACAAAAAAATGTGCCACCAAATACGATAAGCATAGAGGGGATATCAAAAAAGGGACCAAGACCACCACCAGAAATCATGGCGCCTAGAATCATGCCTACTCCGCCGATTAGACCAACAATTGAAGCTATATCCATTTTTTTTGACCTATTTTACTGTTAAAACTGTCATATACTTAAGGAATGGTCCTTCTGCCAAGCAAGAATGGTACCAATTGAGTCAGCTACCCTTAAAAAGCAGTGTTCAGACTATATCACAGCCCATATTTTATCAGAGGGCTCGTCTCACTCCTAATATAGGTATATAATAATATTGAAGTTTGGGCCATAGGCTAGCAATGAAGCGATTATCCACTTAACATAAATGGATAAAGGAGCTGATAAATGAGAGATTTATGTCACCAATTACTTAATAAGTCTATTAGGCAGAATAGGGTAAAAAGGATATCAGTTATTCTTGGTTCTTTTATCTTCCTCTTTGCCGGCGCAAGCCCCTCTGAAAGTGGGGCGCCAAAAATCACTCATTCAAGTTCCTATATTATTAATGACTATATCGCGGTTGATTTACGGACAGGTGCGGAATGGATGCGCTGCTCTGTTGGCCAGATATTTGAAAATAATACCTGTACCGGTGAAGCCGTGAAGCTTTCGCAAGACGAAACGCGTCAGGCAATCAAGCTTGCTAATAAGGAGCTTGGCGGCTTGTGGCGCCTGCCAACCCTAAAAGAACTTGAATTTTTGGTATGTCGAGAATGTTCTGTGCCAAAAATTGATAAGGTAGTTTTCCCCAATACGCTTGCTGAATCATATTGGACAGGCGAGAAAAATTGGGTGACATCACAAAATATATGGTCTGTAAATTTTATGACTGGTTTTAGTTATGGTCGCTTTTTTCCATATCAAAGTCTTGCCGTTAGGCTGGTAAGGGGCTTGTAAGGAAAAGTAAGTTTATCGTTTCAGGTAATAATAACCTAGCTTTATGATAAAGGTTATTACAGCAAGACCAGCGAATAGATATCCAAACATAATGGGCTCAATGTCACCAATAAGGGCAAAGCTCTCTCTGCTAACTAGTGCCACAAGAACAATGCCTAAGACTATCAGGAGCCAAACCCGCAATATATGACAGCGGCGGCACGGTGCGCGCGATACGTTTGTGCGTGTAATAAGCATGTCTAACACTCCGTCTTAGATTATATTGTTGGCTTACTCTGCTGTATCCCGTCTTCCAAATCAGAGCGAGAGAACTCAATATTAGCGGGATAACAAGGTAGATGTGAAGTGAAATGCGGCGAATTTATCCTCTTTTTGCTGTCTAAAATCTGACGGAGTGATTAGCAAAAAATTAACTATTTTACTTAAAATACTGAAAAATAACATAAAATTCGTTAATTTTTTGACAAAATATGCTGTCAAATGAATATTTTGCAAATACCGTGCCTTTTTCCCAAGGTCTCTCTTGCGAGGAGAAAAATTATGCAATTATCACAGTCAATTAA
>MDSY01059051.1_pt1 | contig 11487 bp, 9 predicted proteins | sample 811131 | NCBI WGS metagenome assembly MDSY01 (sample SAMN05326643, study PRJNA326480) | marine metagenome | isolation source: seawater | place: Atlantic Ocean: South West | collected 2010
GTGATGAGCGACTTCTATCACCAGAGATACAATGTATTGGTGTGTACAACCATTATTGAAACCGGTATTGATGTGCCTACCGCGAACACCATTATTATGGATAGAGCCGATCATTTAGGGTTAGCACAGTTACACCAGTTGCGTGGCCGGGTGGGTCGCTCCCATCACCAAGCCTACGCCTATTTACTGACTCCGCATCCTAAGCGAATGACGAAAGACGCGGTTAAACGTCTGGATGCCATCTCCCAATTGGAAGACTTAGGTGCAGGGTTTGCGCTTGCCACGCACGACTTGGAAATTCGTGGAGCCGGTGAACTCTTGGGTGATGACCAATCAGGTCAAATCGCCAGCATTGGCTTTAGTTTATATATGGACATGCTAGATAAAGCCGTTACTGCCCTTAAAAACGGGAAAGAGCCTTCGCTTGATGACGCTTTAGCAGGCCATACGGAAATTGAACTTCGCATTCCAGCCTTGTTACCCGAAGACTACATTGCCGATGTTAATACTCGCTTGTCGTTGTACAAACGCCTTGCCGGTTGCACCACGCAAGATGATATTGATGAATTTCAGGTAGAGTGCATCGACAGGTTTGGCTTACTGCCAGATGCTGCGAAAAACCTCGTGCAAGTGGCTGAACTAAAAATAAAAGCAGAGGCCTTAGGTATACTTAAAGTAGACTTGTCTGCCCAAGGCGGTACTATTGAATTTAAAGAGACCACCAAAGTAGACCCCGGCTTTATTATTCAGTTAGTGCAAACTAAACCGAATACCTTCAAATTTGAAGGCAGCCAAAAATTAAGAGTGGTTAAACATACAGAAACCGCAGAGCAACGTATTGCACTGATAAGCGGTATCATTGCCGATTTTGCCAAGGAGTCGCGATAGCATGATGTTTTCTCGCAAGCACGCTATTAAACGCGCTAAGTCACATTCGTTAGGTTCGTGTTCAGTTCGAAAGGTGCCCATGTTCGTGTCAAGTGCACTGCTAAGCGCCTTAACAGTGATGTCATCGGCACAGGCCAACGACGACTGGTGGTTTGACGTAGAAGTGATTGTTTTTGAGAGAAAGCTGTCGCTTAGCGAGTTAGACGAGCAATTTGAATTTGTGTCGTCATTGGCAACACCGGATATTGAAGCCGATGTGATTGGCGATGTTATTCGACCAGACATTCGTTGGATAAAACAGAATTTACCCAGTTGCACGGCAGACACGCCGCCCCCCTACCCTGAAGAATCGCTGATTACCCTTACGTTTGACGACGCTATACCTTCTGATGAAATAGCAGAACAAGATTCGCCTCAAACACCGGAAGTTGAAAGCCCCGAGGTAATACAACCCTTCGCAACTCAAAGAGAAGAAGCCAGCCCGTCGTCGGCTGAAGAGCTCAGCGTTTATGCAAAAGATTATGGGCCAAGCGCAGACACCATAGCCGGCTATTGGTTGTCTTTTTATACCGAAGAAAACGCCTTATTTAACCCGGTGACCGTGCCCGAAACCCAGTTTTGCGAGCCCGCGTTTACCACCGACACATGGTTAAGCTTTGAACAAGGTGAATGGCAAACCCATTACCCTGATAATCGTTTGCCTGCACCTGCGGCCTTGCCCATTACCCCAGAAGGCAACGATTGGCCTTACGCCAGCCATGCGCACCTATTACCTGCATCAGCGCAAGAGCTTACCAGCTTGTCACGACAAATTCGCCAGAATAGAGAACTCACCCGATTACTCCATGTAGTGTGGCGACAGCCTGTTATGTTTGGCAAAGACAACGCCTTTAATGTGCGGTTATTCGCCGGTAAAAACTATGCAGACAGTTACGATATTATGGGTAACCCCATTCAAACGGCTTTTGAACCAGGCAGTACACTGGCAGATGAAAGTGGTGAAAATGATGACAGCGTCGAAAACCACGAAAATAAAATTCAGCTCAACGAAGACGCTAGCCCAACTAGTGATAGCCTAGTAAGTTCAGGAACACAAAACGACATTTTCAGTAACCTAGAGAAGCGGTTAGCCCAACCTACCCCAGTGGAATTTGACCACTTCACTGACAACGATGCTCACACTCAAAGCAACGATGAATTATTGAAGGTAGATGCTGCATTTCGCCCCCCAATTTGGCAACTAGACGGCAATGTTAAGGTGTTTTTGAAATACATTAACCGCGTACCCTATTTACACATTGACAGTAACTTGTTTTATCGACAACCCATTCCCCTTAGCGATTTGATAGACAGTGATAAAAGTGGCTCAGCAAACAATACTTTTGCGAATCAACCTGAAGATGGGCGACTTAATTCTGAAACATTACCTGAGTATAAATTAGCATCGGTGCCATTTAGCGAACAGCGTCGCGTCATTAGTAAGCAGCTGCACTACTTTGATCATCCCTTGTTTGGCATGATCATAGAACTAAGACGCTACCAACCACCTACGGCAGAAAAGGATTAATTGCGCTTATGAAAATTTATACGAGAACGGGTGATAAAGGCAGCACGCAAGTTTATGCCGACAAAGCATTACGGGTAGAAAAGGACGACACGGTAGTGCAAAGCTATGGCGATATTGACGAACTAAACAGTCAGCTTGGCGTACTTGCCGCCGTAGCAGCCCCAGAACACAGAGAAAGTATTTACACCATTCAGCGCAATTTGTTTCAGGCCGGTTTTGCCATTTCTGCAAGCTCTACCCTTACCCAAGATGACGTAGTTACACTGGAAACAGACATTGATGCGCTAAGCAAAAAAATGCCTCCGCAAACCGATTTTGTATTACCCGGGGGAAGCAAAGCAGGCGCCCAATGCCATGTGTGCCGTGCGGTATGTCGCCGAGCAGAGCGCGCGGTAATCTCGTTAAGCAAACACTACGACGTACCACCTGTAGTGCCCGCTTATTTAAACAGGCTTTCCGATTACTTATTTACCCTAGCAAGGTACATGAATGTGCAAGCTGGGGTAGAAGAAATAAAAGTATAAGCGCTTTAGCACTTAGTTTATTGGGTAGTGATTTAATAACGCTTTTGCGTGTTGGTATGCTTGAGCAGCGCGGGCTGGCAAAGGCAGGTCACACATCGCTTTTAATGAGTCGCGTCCTACGCTGTTTTTATAGGTTGCCTCGTCGCACACTGTTTCAAGTGCATCCAAAATGGCTTCTGCCCCTTTCACGTTGTTACAGGCCAATACCATATTGCAGCCCGCGTTTAACGCCGCCCTAGCCCGTTCGGGATAATCGCCAGCCACACTGGCACCGTGCATCGATAAATCATCAGAAAATATGGCACCTTTAAACCCTAAAGCTTGGCGCAACTGGGTTTGAAGCCACCAGGATGAAAACCCTGCAGGTGCACTGTCTAGCGCTTTATAGATGACATGGGCAGGCATGATACCTTGCAATAAATTCGCTTGAATCAGCGCCTCGAATACCACCATGTCGGTTTGTGCAATGGCGTGGAACTCCCGTTCATCAACGGGTAACGCCACATGAGAGTCTGGCGCTACGCTGCCATGCCCAGGAAAATGTTTTCCAATGGCTGGCATATCACAGGCTTGCAGCCCCGAAATCAAACCTGTGGCAAGCGCAATCACTTCACTAGCATTATCGGCGAATGCCCTATCGCCAATCACCTGAGACACCCCATTAATGTCTAACACGGGCGCAAAACTAACATCGATAGAATGTTGCTTTAATTCATAGGCAAAGGCAGTACCACATGCCTTTGCTAAGGCTATCCCGTCGGCTGTGTTGCCGGTAAGTTGAGAAATAGCCCCCATGGCAGGAATTGCCGTGAAGCCGTCTCGAAAGCGTTGCACTCGCCCGCCTTCGTGATCCACAGCAATAAGAATGGGCTTGTTTGCCGCCGCGCGAATTTCTCGGGTGAGTTCGCTTAGCTGTGCTTTGTTGTAATAATTTCGACTAAAAAGAATGACCCCGCCGGTGACCGGGTGTGCTAATTTCTCTTTCTCTTCAGGCAGTAAGCGCTCTGCCTCGCAATCTAACATCAACGGGCCCATGCTTGCCTCTTTTCACCTGTCATAAAACATCACTTTAATTTTATAGTTTCGGTGGTTAGGATAGATAAAAAAAAGGAGTAATACACGTGTTAACTTGGATTAAGTGGTTGGTTTTAAGCGTTATTGCAATAATCGCATTAGGAATAGGCGCGATTTACCTTTCCTTATACCTAAGTTTGCCCACGTTAGACGGTAATGCCAGTACTGAGCATATCCACACCAATACCCTGTTGTCTCGCGACGAGATGGGCCATGCCATTATTACTGCCCAAAATAAGCGCGACGCTGCCTACGCGTTGGGCTTTGCCCATGGGCAAGACAGATTTTTTCAAATGGATTTACAACGCAGAACTGCATCGGGTGAATTGTCTGAATGGGTAGGAAGCGCCGCCCTTAATTTAGATAAAAAACACCGTTTCCATCAATTTTCTCAGCGCGCACAAAAGGTTTTCGACACCTTACCCGCCAGCCAGCAACAAGTGCTTATTCACTATGCCCATGGTGTTAACGCCGCCCTTGAAGAAATGACCGTAGCGCCCTTTGAATATTTGGCTGCTGGCGTAACGGTTCGCCACTGGCGACCTACCGACAGTATTTTAGTGGCCTATAGCATGTACTTAGACTTGCAAGGCGGACAAGTTGCTATAGATCTTGCCCGTACAGCGCTAAAAGACACCTTTGGTGAGCCCTTATATCGCTTTGTTACCCAACCGAGCAACTATCAAGCGGCCTTAGATGGGAGTGAAATACCATTAAGTGACGATCCCATACCCGATTACCCACGCTTACCAGAAACCAAACAAGAAGATATGGCCAACGCCAACATAGCGGGTGAAACCCATTACGATGCTACCCCACCCCCAGATATTGGCAGTAACAACTGGGCGGTTAGCGGTAAACTTACCGCCACTGGAAGCGGCATGCTGGCCAATGACATGCACCTTGGTTTACGGGTGCCCATTATTTGGTATAGAACCCAATTAAACTATACCGACAAAGGCAAAGACGTACAGGTAACCGGCGTGTCCTTACCTGGCCTTCCTGGCGTTATCGTGGGCACTAACAATTATATCGCGTGGGGTTTTACCAACGCCAACTTAGATAACGTAGATTGGATAGCCCTTGATGACGACACCCCAACCACACAAGTAGAAGAAACAATTAACCTCGGGGACGGCACCACCACATTTACGTTACACACCAGTGAATTTGGCCCGGTAAAAACCATCAACAATCAGCGCTACGCCTTAAACTGGGTAGCGCACCACCCCTTTGCCGTAAACTTGTCGGTCACCGACCTTGCCCTTGCTCGCAGCGTGGACGAAGCCATTAACATTGGAAAGCAAATTGCCATTCCAACACAAAATTTAGTCATGGTAGATGTTCAAGGCAATACAGCTTGGATGCCTGGCGGTGCGGTGATGGAAAGACGTAAAGCAAGTTTTACTGCCATTCCCCAATCAGCCGCCGAAAATCTCCAGCCCCGCAAAGCCACTACACTGCCGGTAGTTAAAAACCCCTCCAGTGACAGAATATGGACAGCAAACGCAAGGGTGATTAGCGCCAACGACCTTTCACGCTTAGGTGACGGAGGGTATGCACTAGGCGCAAGGGGAAGGCAAATTCGCGACCGCTTATTCGAAAAAGACACTTTTTCGGAAGAAGATTTTTACGCCATTCAATTAGATAACCACGCCCAGTTTTTAATTCCGTGGCACGACTTGCTTTCTGGCTTGCTTATTCAGCATGACATCGAGTTTAAAATGGACATTGCCTATTTGGGCAAATGGAAAGAATGTGCGTGCGAAGACTCAGTAGGCTATACCCTTGTTAAACACTTTAGACGCCAGGTAATACAAAAACTATTTGGCCGGCTTTTCTCTACACTCGACAGCCAAGGTGTGAATAGCCGTACCTTACTAAGAGGCATAGAACCCGCCGTATGGCAGCTTATTCACACGCAACCCAATGATTGGCTTCCTGACAACACCGACACCTTCGATGAACTGTTAGTAGATGCCTACAGAGAAGCAAAACACGCCCTGCTAGATACCTATTCCCCCAAAGAAGCCGACATGGAAACCCTAAGGTGGGGCGCCGTCAACGCCTTAAAGGTAGAGCATCCCTTTGCCTCACAAATCCCCTTAGTAGGCAGCTTATTGAACATGGACGACGTCGAAGGGTTTGGCGATACTTATATGCCATCGGTACAAGCACCGGGGTTTGGTGCCTCTGAACGCTTCTTTGTTAGCCCTGGTCATTTAGACCGCGCCATTCTCACCTTACCCGGCGGGCAGTCTGGTAACCCGCTTTCGCCATTTTTCTCCCGTGGGTTTAACGATTACGCCACCCACGCCGCAACGCCGCTGCTACCCGGCGAGGTACTACATACCCGTCGCTGGTACAAAAAAGAAGAGTAACAGAGCAGTGAAAGAAAAAGAGGACAGTAAAAAATAATGACACCTGCCATCACACTGTTAAAAAAGAAAAAAGTACCCTTTGAAGTATTGCAATATAGCCACGACAGCAACGCCAGCAGTTATGGATTAGAAGCGGCTGACAAGCTTAAACTTGACGCCAACAGTGTGTTTAAAACACTCGTGGTGGCAGATGACAACAACAAGCTAGCGGTGGCACTAGTGCCGGTAAATACCAAACTAAGTGAAAAGAAACTCGCTAAAGCATTAAAGGTAAAAAAAACCGCCATGGCTAGCGCCGATGCGGTTATTGCGGCCACAGGGTATATTCTAGGTGGGGTTAGCCCCATAGGGCAGAAAAAACGTTTGCCCATGGTGATAGATGACAGTGCCAAGGCGTTAAATACCCTTTATGTTAGTGCGGGCAAACGGGGGCTAGAAGTGGCGCTATCACCGATAGATTTAGCCCAGATCACCGCAGCCAAGTTTGCCGCAATCGCCACCACCCAATCATAAACGGTTAATTCGACGTAGCCTGTGCTTGCCACTGAGTTTCCGCTTCTTTTAACGCAGCCTCACTGGGTGGTGTTTCACCAGAAAGTGTCTCTGCAATTTGACGTATTATGGCGTCACGCTTGGCAAGTAATGCTTCAGCGCGAGGGAACAAATCTTTCGCTTCCGGATACTTAGTTTTAAGCGATGCGATATCTTCCAAGGCATAATACCGTTGTTCAAACTCTTGGTTAAACAGCTGACGTTTCGCATTAAAAATAACATACTCGCGGGCGTGATTAGAGTGAAGGTAATCAATGTCTTGCTGCGACAGCGAGGCCGCCTTCCCTACTTCTACTGCTTGTGCTATCCAGCCATCAATAGCGGCGTAATCGTTATTTTCTACCGCTTGCTTTACACCGGCTTGTAAGTCAGAGGCGTGTAAAAGTTCCATCACCGTAATAAGCGGAACCTGCGCCGATTCATCTGCTTTGTTGTAAGCATGATTAGACAAAAAAACAAGCCAAGCCGCGGCGGCCAAAACTACAATAGAAAGCGCTACCAGTGCTTTTTTCACACTTCCCTCCATTTACTTAATAGGCGAAATAAAAATACAGATTCAAGGCGTCATCACTGAACGTGAAAAACCTAAATTGAGGAAACACAAAAAAGAGCGAGATCAGTCCCGCTCTTTTTTAGTCTTGTAACAACCAGCAGATTACTGGTCGACAGGCGAAGAGTTTTCTACACGACTCTTCAATTTTTGACCCGGGCGGAAAGTAACCACGCGGCGCGCTTTAATAGGAATGTCTTCACCGGTTTTAGGGTTCCGGCCCGGACGTTCGTTCTTATCGCGCAAGTCAAAATTGCCAAAACCTGACAGTTTTACTTGCTCACCAGCTTCTAGCGCGCCTTTAATCTCTTCGAAAAAAAGCTCGACGAGATCCTTTGCATCACGCTTGTTTATACCCAGTTTTTCGAATAGGTGTTCAGCCATCTCGGCTTTGGTCAATGCCATAGTTTACTCTCTTAACGCGGCCCCAAACTCAGATTCCAGACCTTTAACCACAATATCCACAGCCTGCTGAATTTCAGCATCTTCCAAGGTTTTTTCCGGATCTTGTAAATGAAGTGACAAAGCAAGACTCTTGTAACCAGGTTCAATTCCCTTGCCTTTGTACTCATCAAACAAGTTTAGGCCAACTAGTTGATTTACGCCAATTTTTTGTATGTAAGAAAGAACATTTCCTACACGCACTTCATCTTTGACCGTAATAGCAATATCACGGCGGTTAGATGGGAAGCGCGATACAGGTACCGCAGACGGCAACACTCGTGTTGTTATTGCATCTACTACTAGCTCAAACACAAACACTCGCCCGTTAACACCCAACATTTTTGAAAATTGTGGATGCACAGCACCAATATAGCCAACTTCTTCATCATTAAGCAAAACTTTTGCAGTCATTCCCGGATGCAACGCACTATGTGAAGCTGTTTCAAAGGTAAATTCACCGCTTTTACCCGTTAAAGACAGCAATGCTTCTACATCGGCTTTAGCATCAAAAAAGTCGACTGGGCTATCTTCCATATCCCAGTGCTCTTCGTTACGACGCCCTGCTACTACACCACCAATTACCTGCTGTTGCAATACTCCATTAGGTGTATCTGCTTGAGGTATAAAGCGTAATCCAGTTTCGAACAAACGTATACGGCTTTGCTGACGTTTTTGATTATACGCAGTAGCACCTAAAAGACCGGGCCACAAACTCACTCGCATTATCGACATATCGCTAGAAATTGGATGCGGTAACACTAACCCTTTCGATTCTGGGAAAAGCGCGTTTTGCACCTTGGGGTCGACAAACGAATAGGTAATGGCTTCATTGTAGCCGCGGCTTAGCAATAAAGACTTCAAATTATTGATATCAAGCTTAGCTTCTTGCGACGGCAACATGGCCAAGGTAGCTTTTGGCGCAACATTTGGAATGTTGTTGTATCCGTACACCCGCGCAATTTCTTCAATAAGATCTTCTTCAATGGCAATGTCAAAACGGTAACTCGGCGCAGTGGCTTCCCAACCTTCATTGGTTTCGGTTACCTGCAAACCTAAGCGAGTTAAGATTTCTGACACCTTCCCATCGTCAATGCTAATGCCCAAAACACGGCTTAAACGTTCACGGCGTAATACCACTTTAGCCTGTTGGGGAAGCTTGTCTTCTGCAACAGCTTCAACCACAGGGCCAGCGTTGCCACCACAAATGTCAAGGATAAGTGCCGTAGCACGCTCCATGGCTTTAGCTTGTAGTAGCGGGTCTACACCACGCTCATAGCGGTGAGAAGCATCAGTATGCAAACCGTACTGGCGAGCACGACCCATAATGGCATCGCGACTAAAGAACGCGCTTTCAAGTAAAATATCTTGAGTTTCGGTAGTCACACCTGAGTGAAGCCCACCAAAAATACCCGCCATGGCTAATGCTTTATTATCGTCGGCAATCACCAAAGTGTTGCTTTCCAGCTTAGCTTCAGTTTCGTCGAGTAACGTAAGGGTTTCACCTTCGTTAGCCAAACGCACATTAATGTTGCCTTCAATGCTAGCCAAGTTAAACGCATGCATTGGCTGACCAAGTTCAAGAAGAACAAAGTTAGTAACATCCACAATAGGGTCGATACTGCGAATACCACAACGACGTAGCTTTTCAACAAGCCACAATGGGGACGCGGCGTTTACATTAACGCCTTTTACCACACGGCCTAAATAACGTGGGCAGGCATCATCAGCGCTTAGCGTAATATTCAGCGTGTCATCAATCGTTGCGCTGACTGCTTCAACAACAGGCTCGCACACGTCTAGGTTGTTCAATACACCCACTTCACGGGCAAGACCACGAATACCTAAACAATCGGCACGGTTAGGAGTAAGGTCTACTTCAATGGTGTTGTCGTTCAGGCCAAGATATTCACGAATGTCCTCGCCTATTGGCGCATCAGCCGGTAATTCAATAATACCGTCGTGATCATCGCTGATACCTAGCTCAGAAAAACTACACAGCATGCCAAACGAAGGCTCGCCACGTAATTTCGCTTTTTTAATTTTAAAGTTGCCCGGTAACACGGCACCTACACAGGCTACCGCCACTTTAATACCCAAACGGCAATTAGGCGCGCCACAAACAATATCTAATAGCTCGTCGCCACCCACATTAATTTTTGTTACGCGAAGTTTGTCGGCGTTAGGGTGCTGGCCACATTCAACCACTTCACCCACCAACACACCTGAGAACTCACCCGCTACAGGCTCTACCCCATCCACTTCAAGGCCAGCCATGCTCAACTGTTCAGACAGCGCATGCGCCGACAGCGACGGGTTAACCCACTCACGTAACCAATTTTCACTGAATTTCATGTGTCTTCTCTGCCTTAGTTAAACTGCTTAAGGAAACGTAGGTCGTTCTCGAAGAACGCGCGCAAATCGTTTACGCCGTAGCGCAACATGGTTAAACGCTCTACGCCCATACCAAAGGCAAAGCCAGTGTATTCTTCGGGGTCTATACCCACCGACTTCAATACATTAGGGTGAACCATGCCACAACCCAATACTTCAAGCCATTGTCCGTTCTTGCCCATCACATCCACTTCTGCTGAAGGTTCTGTAAATGGAAAATAAGACGGACGAAAACGCACTTCTAACGACTCTTCAAAGAAGTGATGTAAGAAGTCGTGCAGAATACCTTTAAGATCAGTAAAGCTTACGTTTTTATCTACCATTAACCCTTCCACTTGGTGGAACATTGGCGTGTGGGTTTGATCGTAATCGTTACGATAAACACGCCCAGGCGAGATAATACGTAAAGGCGGTTTTTCCGCTTCCATAGTACGAATTTGAACACCAGAGGTTTGCGTACGAAGCATCATGTCTGGGTTAAAATAAAACGTGTCGTGATCGGCACGGGCTGGGTGATTGGCTGGAATATTCAGCGCATCAAAGTTATGAAAGCCATCCTCAATTTCAGGCCCTGTTTTCACGGCAAAGCCTAGCTCACCAAAGAACGACTCAATACGCGCAATGGTTCTGCTTACAGGGTGTAAATTACCTGGGTTTTCAACACGGCCAGGTAAAGTGACATCCACCGCTTCTTCAGACAACTTACGGTTTAACTCTTCGTTACGTAAAAAGTCACCTTTTGCCGAAATAGCCTGCTGAATAACCTGTTTAGCTTGGTTAATTTTTTGACCAGCAGCAGGACGTTCTTCGTTAGATAACTTTCCTAACCCTTTAAGTAAGTCGGTAAGTTTACCTTTCTTACCCATGAATTCGACCCTAACCTGGTCTAGAGTGGCTGCATCTTGTGCAGCGTCAATCTGGCTTTGTGCCTGATTGATAATAGCGTCAAGCTCCATGTTTTCCTCAATTGACATGATGACTGGATAACCACGGCGAAACGGCACACGGCCTTAAAAGCGCCTAAATATGTGGTTTGCCTGATATAAAGGCAGTAGTTTACACGAGAGTGCGGCGAAACCGCTACCCTATATGGCTGATATTGGCAGATTTTGTTGA
>MDSY01070924.1_pt1 | contig 11487 bp, 7 predicted proteins | sample 811131 | NCBI WGS metagenome assembly MDSY01 (sample SAMN05326643, study PRJNA326480) | marine metagenome | isolation source: seawater | place: Atlantic Ocean: South West | collected 2010
CAAGAAAGCTTTTAGAGCAATAGTTTTAAAGTTAGTAAGCACTTCGATAAAGCTTGCAAAGTTTTGCAAAGTTTTTTATAAAGCTTACATAGCACAGTTTAAGTGCCTCGATAGCTCAGTTGGTAGAGCAGCGGATTGAAAATCCGCGTGTCCCTGGTTCGATCCCGGGTCGAGGCACCACCATTCAAGCCCTTGCATTTTTGTAAGGGCTTTTTTGTTCTCACTGTTTTATCGTTAATAAATAAATCGGATTCAAAATCTGCCTCCCGCGAAGGTATTCTGGTTCTTAGGCGGGTCTCCGAGTGCCATTCATAAAAAAACACTATGTATTCGGCTTGTTTCGCTCTTATCTCTAATATCTAATTATCATTTATCAAAACGACGCACAACAATAAACAGCACTTGAGTCGGCTCATCGTAATCCCACATAAATTTTTTCAGCAGTTAATTCGATAAATAGCTCATGGCATTTCTTTCAAGGTTGTGGCGATAGAGTTGACGAAGAAGATTAGATGTAAAGGTGATTAGTACTAACCAATTCTTTTTGGTTTTTTACACAACAGAATCGAACTCGTTGCAGGTATGTACCGAGAGTACCAGCCTCTTGCCGCCCGGAGACTTTGCGCAAGCACCTCTTGGTTGTCCACTTGCGTCGACAGAAACCTGATTTTTCTTCCAATTCACCTGTCGATCTCCACGCCAATGTGAACATAAAGCACATTTTCTACCACCTTTGCGGTGAATATACTGTGTGGTAGTTTGATGGCTTTGAGCTTTTGGCTCTTTGTTGCCAGAAGATGTCAATTTCTTATTAGATCTACTGGAAGCTCTACCAGAGGACTTCCCTCCATCAATTAATAGCATGGCTATCAGAGCTACTCCCACAGCTGCCGTTATGACTGCACCTTTTCCTACAGTTTTTACGACTCCACTAGCAATTTCAAATTTACGCTTTCGGGCAGCATTTCCTGTTTCGATATTTAATTTATCTGCTAATTGCTCAAATTGAGGCACTGAGATTTCGAAAGCCTGCGCAACTTTGGTGATAACAGTATATTCCGCTTTATCTAAAGTACCGTCTGCTGATGCGACCTTAATCAAACATCTTAGAAGCGTAAAACGTTGCTCTTTGGTTTGAAATACATCAAGTAACCTTATGACTTCATGAAATTTTATCTGAGCCTTCACTACATCTCTCATGCCACATAGATAACTGTCTAATTGAGAGCGCGTTGAAATTACACCAAGTCCTTCAATTATTTTGGGAATCTCTGACTTTTCCTCGTCTTGAATGGCCCCATCTGCTTTGGCAATACTCCAAGTTAGTGCTGAGAGCACATAGCATAGAAGATCTTTTTGACTACTAATGCCGGGATGCCTCTGTATTAATGATTCAATTACCGTATTTTGCACTTAATTACCTCAGCTCCATGTGATAACTATCTAGTTTGGTATATTTATTCCAATCCTTTATTGTATAGCTACAACGGAGAAGTATCCAATGCAGGCAAAGGATTAAAAATAGAATGAGTAGCGCCCTTAATATTACAAACTCTATCTTTAAAGGTTTTAACGACAATAATGGACTTATGATTTGCGGCTATGAACATGGCCACTCTATCGACGACCAAGAGCGTGATAAAAATACCACTAGTCCATTCCACAATACACGGATTGAATGCACATTTTCGAATCAAACTCCTAGATATGGTGAAGTCGCTAAAACGTGGCCTTATCAGAAAACCATCAAGAAGTGGTTTCGTAGTTGGGGTTTTCCCCTTGATGAAAGAGGGTTAGGAGGGAAGTTAGAAAAGTCGATTATATTGACTAACTGGGCAAATACCCAAGGTCATAAAATGGGCATAGAAACGAAAATCTCTTCAAAACTGCTTTCTGATGAGCAGGTCGAAAACTTCTTGCTCCACATTGATTCTTTTAGGCCTCGGGTACTACTTTTAATGGGTTCTCAATTAATTCATTGTCTGAATAATCAGAAAGTTATTCCAAGATTCGAGGCTATCGTTGGTAAGAGAGTTAGTAATGCAAAAAGCATACAGCAAGACACGGAAGAGGGAAGGCGATTTAAGGTTTACTTTCAGGAATTTCAAAAGAATACTGGTGCTCATTGCCAGGTAGTATGCTTTCCTCATCCCAGTGGTTCAATAGGGTTAAGAGACGGATACATTGCACAGTACAAAAACCTAATGGCCCCGATTATAAGCCAGTTCAGTTGAGTACTAATCAATAGCATGCTTTGTGCAATTTATCTGGTTAGCAACTGTTAAGCTGAATTAACAGCAATTAGTTTGGCTTAATGTCCGCGCCATCTTGGTGACTTTTATTACTATGCATTGCAATTCATGGATAAAAAATCCACCACACGTGAGGCGGGACCAATTTAACTCCGGTATCTAGTATCGTCCATTTTGACACACAAAAAAGTAGCCTTTGAGTCGCTTTTGGTTTTGTTTACTGCGGTGTGTGCAACCGTTCACCAAGATAATACAGCCCTAGAACTGTAGCCAGGATCATTTGCCAAAGCACAAATAGATATACGCAGGCACCCACCCAACTTGCTAATAAAAGTACGTTAGAGGGTAGGTGGACAGCTAGCGCAAACTTAGTGAATATAACTAAGAAAATGCTAGTAGCGGTTAAATATGAAAACAGAACACATAGAAATCTTCTCCTTGTCATCTCCACCATCAAATAACTCCCATGATGGAAAATTTCGATTTTTGGTGGGTTTGCCATCAACTCATCAATGTCGTTTTTGTTAAAAGTCGCGACTGCAGCTAGAGCCGCAATGAAAAATCCGGGCAGATTACTTACAAAATCGGTGAGCTCACTTATAAGGCCATCTGCGCCAACCACTGTCTCTATTGGAATCAGAAGAAAGATTACGCTACATGATATTGTGGTAAATAGTATCGGTAACAACCAGTCATAAATCCATTTATCATTATGTTTTATTTGAAGATAAGATAGTGGCCTGCATAGTTGATAAAAAACTAATCGCAATTGTCTGAATTTAATCATTTTCCAATGTCTCCAACATTTTATCTCTAATTGAATCTTGTATTACTGGAAATGCGGTTCTTAGAGCTATAGAAAAACCTTGGATTTTTCTTTTTTTTATATATTTATCAGCATTATACAAGTTGCCAGTATCTGTGCTTATAGTAGCAGTATGACCGGCTCCTGATTGATCAGTAAATGCCACCCTCACTAGTGGAGAATCGAGAGAGTCAGCATAACGAATAGCCTTTTTTAAATGGCTCCAATTACCACCACTCATAGCTACTGCAACACGGCCAACGTTCATTTTTATATCGGTACTAACCAACTCCGTATGAACGTTTGAATCATAACCTTTGACGATATCCATATCTGTTGTGATCTTAATATCTTTCAGGACTCCTTGCTCCAGCTCTTCCTTAAACTCGTCAGAAGGATGTCCTAAAAACGCTATTTGGCAATATAATTTGATCTTTTTACCTTTCTCGCCTGATGGGTGAGGAACTGAATATTGGTCTTTGAAATGCTTAGCAGCTTCCTTGCACAAAAAATTAAGAAACGTCATTGCTTTTGCAAAGGGAAGTGAACTACTTTTCTCGAATAAGCAAAGATGTTTCCCTGCTAGGTTCTTATCTTTATAGACAATTACATGAGATGAGGACTCTAATCCGCGATCTTTTCCTAATTCAATTACTTCTCTGTCTTGATCAGTACCATCAATTTTCTGCGTTACGGGGTTTGCAGCATCAGTATCTACTACATTTATTAATAGAACCCAATAGTCGCAGTGCTCTTCCATGTCTTCCAGTCGATACTCTTGCTTTGACCTTGAGGATACCTTCTTCCTTGCTTTATTCAGCTCTCGTAAAACTGAAAATTCACCAAACAGTTCACATATCTTTCGCGGAGAAGACATTTTGTGTTTGATGTCCCTAGCATGAGTCTTTCCATGTATGTCTAAGTCAAAATACTGGATTAGTCTTTCATTCTTTTTCACTACGGCTTTCCCTAATGCTAGTTGTTAATTTTATCGATTGTAACTGTACTTCTTTTAAAACGATAATCTTGTATAGAACCAGTATTTATATGATTTATTGCCTTTTTAATGAGCTCTAATGGCAGAAAGAACCACTCTTTGGGCTTTACCATGATGCCAAAACGGTCAGGGATCTGGATGTCTGCCTGAGCTTCTCTGAAAAATGCGTGAAGTAACTTCTCGGTGGCCTGAAGGTTCATATTGTAAAGTGTGAACTCGGCTACGACCTCAACGTCAGCAAGGAGGTAGGTCGCGTCTTTTGCCGCGTTCGCAACTCTTTTCTTAACATCTGAGGTTGTTACTCCAATTTTATGGAGATACTCACGATGCTTCGCTATCGAGGGCTCCTCTGATTTTGAACGCAGGACGTAAACAATACCTGTTTTGTAAAGCGGATAGTTCTCTTCAACAAAAAGCGGACCTGAATCTCTTGGGACAATTGCTCTGGCTGATTTGTCTTTGTACAGCGCGGCACCGAATGATCGAAGGAGCAAGTTACTTTCCATGCCATTTGAATAAACTATGCGCATACGCGCATTATGATGGCCTTTACGACGCTCATGTTTCTCACCCATCTCAGCAACATAGGCAATTAAACCAGCTAAGATAAATGCTTGGCCCTTCTGTATCTCGGCGATACCTTTGATGCCTGAAGTCTCTAATGTACCTTCGTCTAGTTCCTTTTGAATTCTCACGAACAAAGGCTTAAACGAGTCAAAGTCCATGCATTTTTTGCGAGTTGCCATGTCAGCACTTGCAGTCTGGCTTTTTGTTCCGACGGTCACATGCTTTAAATTAAAAATATCGTCATCATCGGCAAGTAAGTCACTCGACAGGACATCATCAATTGTTAATTCAGTTTTTTTTTCACCAGACGATTTAGTGCCTAGTAAGCCTTCTGTATCAAAAGGTGCCAGAGCTTCGAGTGCCTCTGGCGTTGAACGAAGCTTGTTCAATCTTGCGGCGAGTTTCGCCTCATGAATGTTAGTGGCTTCAATATCAGGTTCTCTTCCATTCGCTTCGATAAAGCTTTTAAGTTCTTCAAACGTCTCATAGTAAATCGCGTAGTGACTCAGCTTTTTTGACTTGGTAACAGAAACTTCGAGTAACCCCAATGGGTCATCGTTAAATACGTCGTCTAATGTCCGTTTAGCCATACTCTTTCCTTATGCTCTCATCTGTTCGCGCTTTTTGTTCTTAAGCCACTCGAGAGCTTCTCCGAGACGTCTCTCAAGTGCGATATCACTCTCAAAGCTAGGTGGGCGTCCATTGTCACGAGCAAACTCTTGGATTCTCGGCCACAAAGCTAGGGCCTCTTCTTCGGTCATCTTTATTTTTTGCGTTGAGGCAACACCATGGACTTTCTGAAGTAGCTCAGAAGTTAGTCCCTTACTAAGCACTTCGTAGGCGTGCCCGAATGGATTGACACTGTCAATCAGATCAACTGATAGGTCGTTGATGTTAATAAACTTGCGAACAAGTCCAACAAAACTATTGCTCCCAGCCTGTTGCTCATCTTCATCATCTGAAGCATCTTCATTGTTTCCAACAGACGCCATCGCCATCGTTGCAGCTACCCGTTGCCTTATCGCTTCAACGTCTTCATCAGATTCATTCGGATATTTTCCTTCGATTACCCGACGAACATAAACATCCTGAACGAGTTCTCCCGGCATATCTTCATTAGCCATGGCCTTAATGACATCAGAGTTTTGGCATACGGCTGCTACCAGCTCATCCATTTCTTGCTCAATAATCTGCTTGGCTCTCTCTGACTTAGGTTCTTTGAGATCTTTCACACCAATAACAATTTCGCCAGTATTCGGATCTTGTTCACCCTTACCAATAGAATCATCACTGGATTTAGGAACGAACTTGAACTTAGGTGCAAGAGCCTGCTCCATCGCCAGAGATACAGAGATTGCTTTGAGCATTTGGTTGACTGCATTGACTACCAACTCGTCGTCAGCTCGAGGCTCTGCGATTAAGTTTGTAAATGTTGCCGTTGGTTTGCCTTCATGATCACGGGTGACTCGGCCTATAATCTGAATTATCTCGGTCAATGAACCTCTGTAACCCACGGTAATTGCATGTTCAGCGGGAGGCCAGTCGAATCCCTCTTTTGCCATACCCAACGCAATGATTACGTCGACTCGCTCTTGTTGCTTTTTGTCGCGTAAAGACTCTTGCAGCTTACTTCTAAATTCAGGATCATCCTCTACCAGATTGGCAACAATCAATGTACGACCATCCTTTGTTACAACTGGATAGAAGTTTGTTTCTTCCTCAACGTCTTGCATATCGCCGATGATATCGATGATCGCATCGACTTCGTCATGTTTGCTGCCAGCCGTCTCGGGACTCATGCGGTGCGGAATATGAATGATTGTTTTCTTGGACAGATCGAACACTTTTGGCAATGCCTGTAGATAACTACCATCTAGCGCACTGTAAAAACTGTAGTTGATCTTAAGCGTTTTCAGATGCTTGTAGGCGGCCATCTGTTCCCAATATGTATAAGACACGTGGGTAAACCGCGCTTCGTCTTCAACAGACATGATAGCCATGTCATCACCTCGGAAATAACTTCCGGTCATAGCGATCACATGAGCTTTGTCTCGCTGTAATACACAACGGAGCAACTCTCCCAACTTACTTTCATCACTGGAACTGGAATGGTGAAATTCGTCGATAGCGAGAACACAAGCGTCGAATAATTCTTCACCAGCTTCTTGGAATGCAAATCGTAACGTTGCATGAGTGCACACAAGAGCGACATCATCACTCTCAAGAAAAGCTAATAACTTTTTAACTTTGCTTCTGGCCCCAGCACCATGGTCTGCACCTGGACTGCATAGATCCCATTCAGGTTTTACTTTCCAATTCGCAAAAAAACCATGACTGATTAAGTCTGTATCAGCAAAGCTTGAGCCTATAGAGACTTCAGGAACAGCAACTATTACTTTCTTGCAGCCTTGGTTTTCCAGCTTATCCAGCCCTAGAAACATCAATGCGCGTGACTTACCAGAAGCAGGAGGTGACTTTATTAGGAGATATTGCGCTTCGCGTTTGTCGAATACTCTGCGCTGCATAGGGCGCATACCCATGGTGTCTGATCCAATAGGTTTGCGGATTTCGTCAAGGTCAATTCGGACTGCCGTGACGTTACTGCTCATTGTGACTTTCCTTCTGGGTTTTTGAGTATAGATTGAAAAGATACGTTAGACGCTCTTCATCGTCTTCAAACGGTACATTTTTGTAGTAGCTCTCCAATAAAACATCATTTTCATGATGTGCCTTTTTAAGATCATCAGGCATCGAATCCTTTGCATAGAGCTCTGCTATTGTTTTTGGATATGAATTCTCTCTTGCTAGTAGGATCTTTCTGGCAGAGTTGTTCAAAGCTTCAATTTGTTCTTGAGTCAAGCAGGGGACTGGAAAAATATTCCAACCGAGTGTGTTTGAGTAAGTCCTTCTTGTCTCAAGTTTCCCACATACAGTATCTATCCAGATAACATGGAGACGTGAACTAACTATCGAGAAGTGCCACAACTCGGCGTCGTAAAGAGCAAATGCTAAATTAGTTATGATTTCTCCGTTATTGTATAGATTAGGAGTTAGGTAAGGTCTATTTTCCGAAGAGCGAACAGGGATAACGAGAGTGTTCACTGATTCTTTATGATAATCCTCTCCAAAGAGCTGAGGCTCATAGGCTTGTTCTTTTGTTTTCGATTTGGGACTCAACAACCTAAATTCTTTTACTGCAGTCAGTCGTCGTTTTATCTCAGGTAACTCCAAAATATACTTAGGAGCCATTTTGAGATACAACACATATCGCCTTGTATTTTTGATTACTTCATTGGAACCTATTAATCCAAATATATAGTTTTCAAGTTCGGGGTAGAGGCTTATCAGCTTACTCTTTTCTTCCTCTGTTAATATAAGATTTCCGTCATCTGTCGGGGAGCTTCCTCGAAGTAACGAAGGTAAAGAATCAATTCTCTTGGATGATTGTTTAATAGCGACTTCATCCATTGGCAACAGGTATGAATTTATTTTATTGACATTTTTCTCAGTTCCATCTGGAAAAATGAGACTCTTTCCAACCTCATCTTTGTTCCATATTCCAATAACGATACACGTTACTCCGGCATTTGATGCGGCATTATTTCGCCATTTAAACGGGAGGTGCGCAAAGTTAATTACTCCTCTATTCTGATAAATCCATGGCCAAAGAGTGGATGCCTGGGCCCCTTGGCATATAGAACTTGTGGCTACGAAAGCAAATCGAAATTCGCGATCAAAAATAAACTCTGTAGCTTTTACAAACCACGCACAAACATAATCAAGTGATTTGTATTTCTTTATTTTAGAAGCCAATGTTAGCTTCATGTCTTCTTTTTGAGTTGGACTTTGATTCTTTGTACCAAGATAAGGAGGATTACCGACAATAAATACTAACTCGTCATTATCTACCTTGACATATTCAGACCAGTCAACTCTGAGGGCGTTGCCACAATAAATATTCCCCGAGTCTCTTAATGGTAAAGCGGGTATTTCAGTTCCAAAAGCTGTTCTAAACCTCGCATTTTGTTGATACTCAGCAATCCACAACGCCAACCTAGCAGTCTCAGCTGCAAAGTCTGCGTATTCAATTCCATAGAAGTTTGATAGTGAAATAACCGAGTTGAAGCCGAATGCTAATGAAGCGCCACCATCTAAGTCTCTAAGAGCATCGAGTGCTTGAAGTTCAAGCTTCCTTAATTCACGGTATGCGATGACAAGAAAGTTTCCACTGCCACACGCGGGGTCAAAAATGACTATCTTAGATAGGCGCTCTAGAAATGCGTTGATTTGTTTTTTGGAATGTCTAGCTTTGAGTAATTCGTCACGAAGCTCGTTCAGGAATAGAGGTTCTATAGTTTTAAGAATATTAGGTACTGAAGTATAATGCATGCCCAAATTTCCACGCATTGACTTGTCAACAATGGCTTGAATACTTGAGCCCAAAATATCCGGGTTAATATGCTTCCAATCTAGCGATGCAGCCTCTAATAGGTATCTATAAGCCTTTGATGTGAACACAGGGATAAGAGTCTCACCGCTAAAAAGCCCACCATTTACATAGGGAAACTCAGCTAACCATGAGGGAAGAGCTCTACGATTAGACCCATTCAAATCTAAAACACTAAAAATCTCGGTTAACACCTGATTTGCATGCTCTCCTTCATTACCAGCGCGGTTTTTCAGTGCTTTCGTTAAAATATCTTTCGGGAAAATACCGGTATCTTCTGCAAATAAGCAAAAGATTATCTGAGTCATAAAGTGGTTTAGGTCATGACGCTTATCACCTTCAAGCCACTCTGGATTTCTTTCAATAAGTGCATCATAAACTTTAGCAAGTTTGCCAGTCGCCTTTATGTCTACTTCGCTTTCTTCTTTTCGGCGAAAACCTTCTTGGCCAGCCAAAGGCAAAAATAGTTGAGGCTCATCTTTTATCGTGTCGATGGTACTGTCTGTTAGCTCATCATATTTTCTATCGTAAACAAGTATATGAGAGCCATCGTTAACCACAACTAATCTTACTTTTGCTTTGAGCGTTCTATCCGATTTTTTAACGGCGTCGATAATAGAATTAAGTTCGCCTGGATAGCACGGAACATAATGAAGTTTCTCGCGCCATAGCAGCCCGTTTTCAAAATCGGATGTATTTGCTTTACTTGTGCCTAACCTTTTAAGAGTTGCTGCAGAACCGAACAATGCAATGAGTTCTTTCCCGTACTCTAATGGCGATAATTTTTTGTTAGCTAGCTCTTCAAGCCCGTTTTCTATATCGACGATATTTAGTTTTCTAACCGCAGACATACATCTATTCCTTGTTTAGTGCAGTAGTTCTGCAGCGTTATTAATTTTTTATATAACATTTTTAGTAACTCAGTCATTTCTCTAACTGACCAGATATAGTTTTTCTGACCTTTCACATCGCAGGGTGTGTGGCTCAAACCTGCATTGTATTGGTTTGGGTTTATATCGCCTATTGCATAAAGTCCGTAGCAGATATCATTGGCAAGTTTAGTTAATCTAAGCCTTGCGTCGTATTTGAAATCAGGTTTGAAATGAGGTGTCTGAATGTATCGCTTTTCTCTAGAACCGTAAGACAAATTATCCGGTGCAAAATCCTTTTAAACATGGAAGAAGCGTGAGCCTACTGACAATCTGATTCGAAAATGATCAATTAAGTCCTGACGATAAATCGTCCCTTTAAACAATAGGCAAAAGTTGACGCAAGCAAGGAGTTGTCTTTGAGTAAAGCTGATAGAGTTGAGCATCATCCCTGTTACTTTTCTATACTTTAGTTCAGTGTGGTTTATTTTGAGGCGGTTGTAAAGAAGATACATCATGGTATTAGACGTTATTGACTCAGATAAATATCGAATTCTTTTCGAAAGTAACTAGAAGATAATACTCAAATACTTGCAACAAATTAAGTTTGCAGAGCTTTAAACTTCCTCTTATACAAGCGGTATCCTTTTGCGCTTATTAAAAAGACTAGTTTTTGGGACTCATAAATATGAGTGCTTGGCTTCAAACGTCCTTTATGTCTAAGTTTTGATTTAATCAATTGGGCCCTAAGTGATTTGAACAGCAAAGTTTTGAGTAACGCTTTTGCTCATGTAATAGTGGTGCACAACTCAAATACTCTTTAGCTGATTATACTCAACAATAAAATTGTAGGGCTTTATAACCTCGATAAGTTAGATTTTGAGCATAACGAGAAAAAAGTGGTTTATGTTGCTTGACTAAACAATATGGAACAGATAATATCCGCGCGCTTATTTAGATGCTCCCATCGTCTAGAGGCCTAGGACACCGCCCTTTCACGGCGGTAACAGGGGTTCGAATCCCCTTGGGAGTACCACTACCACTATCACTCTTCGGCAGCACATTATTTTAGAGGCTACAATAGCAATAGTTTTGACTAGGCTGAGAGTAAAGACTTCTCCATATACCTTTCCTAGTTGGCTAGCGACAGTCTATTTCGCTCTCTGATACACTTCTCATCGATCTCTAGTCAGTTTCATAAGCTAATAGCAGAGGTATTAAACGTCCATTCTCTTGACTGAAAATTAATATTGGCTAGTACTTACCTTTCGCACAAGCGACATATATGCCGATAAATACATCCATGTTAGCCTCTACTATCTCTCAAAAAACTACGGCTTTGGGTTAAACAATACTACATAAGTAGAATTAATACCCAATCAAGACATTGATTAGGTTAATATTTAATTTCACTCAACAAGGATGTTTGATTATGCCTAGAAAAAACACACCTTTTGCTGACCTTCTTTTCCAAGCGCCATGGTGGGTTTCAGTTATAACATCGGCAATTACCTATTTATTGATGGGCCATTTACTACCTTCTATCGAAA
>MDSY01092372.1_pt1 | contig 11487 bp, 8 predicted proteins | sample 811131 | NCBI WGS metagenome assembly MDSY01 (sample SAMN05326643, study PRJNA326480) | marine metagenome | isolation source: seawater | place: Atlantic Ocean: South West | collected 2010
ACTAAAGCCATTTACAGCATACTTTACAATATAATCTCCAGGTTCTAATCCACTTGCATCAAATGAACCTGACGCTGAAGCTGCAATATTTGTATTATTACCCACATCCCAAGTACTCCAAATTCCACCTGAATTTGATGAAGCAGTTAATCTTAATGGAAAGGTAGCATCAACTTTACAAAAGTTTGTATCTGCTGTTTCAAAACCTACTTCCATTCCAGGCTCAATCGAAATATCTACCGAATCAATTCCAAAACAGGCCCCAGGAGTTTGATAATAAACTCTTACAAACCCAGAATCAACAAAGGTTAACTCTCCACTTGATGCATCTATTGTTGCATTGTCTGTTGTTTGAACACTCCAAAAACCCGAAAATGTAGTTCCAGACTCATAGCTTATTATTGAACTTACGTCATTAATACAATATGGACCTTGGACATCTGTAACATCAGCAAGTTCAATTGACTCCACATCAATGGCTATATCCATCGAATCTAAACATCCTTTGGAATCTATTACAACTCTGTAATCATGCGTTCCTGAGGTTGTTATCCCTTCAAATATCGTATCTGTTCCACTTCCTTCTAATTTCCATTTGTAGGTTACTGGGTAACCAACAGATTCATCGGCATGCGCCTCTAATTCATATGCTTCTCCTTCACAGTAAATAGTTTTAAAAGGTGTTCTTCCTATTGAATCCACTTTTGGCATAGGGTTGACGATAAATTGTACCGAGTCAGAAGTTTTAACACATGTTTTTTCTAAATTTCCTGTTTCTGCTAAAACATACCTATACCATTGTTTATCTGTGGATAGATTGCTTAACGTTAATTGTCCACCAGATACAACACCTGTCTCTCCAGTTATATCCGTAAATGTTGTCCCATCTAAACTTTCTTGCCATTTAAAATCTAGACCATCTGTTAATCCACTAATTGAAATAACTTCTCCTGTGTTTGGATCGCATACTTCTAACTTCGAAGAAGTCACATCTATAAATGGATCATCGGATGGTGATGCACAGCAGGAACCTACTTCGATTTCAGTTGGTTCAAAACATCTTACTTCTTCACCTTCAAGGGCATGAGTTATATCAAATTTCCCAACCGTACCACCACTTATTGAAATATCGCTTTCAGAAAAATTAGATACATCTAATGCTCCTATATTCGCATTCGCAGGTTTGGATGTTCTGACAATGGTGTAAGTACCTGCTGCAATAGTCCAATCAGAAGGATTTAACACAACATTAAGCTCAGAAGCTGGTTGATTAAAAGTTGTTGTCACCGGTGTACCAACAACATTATTTGATGCATCTCTAAGCTCTACAGTTAAGTCACCTGTGAAATTTCCTGACCAACCATACATTAATACCTCACAAGAAGTAATAGTAGCCACTCCGTTTGCGACTGTAAGCGTACCATTCCCGCTACCAATACCGTAATTTGCGTTTTGTCTTGTATCTTCTATTGAAGTTGTTGTAACATTACCAGCAGGCGCTACCCAATAGGTAGTATTAGCTTGACCCTTAAATGTTGAACCTATACCTAATAAATTAGCTGAGGCTCCGGTTGGGTCAGCATCATACCATTTATAATTGCCTGAAAGAGAACCTGTACCTGTTAAAACTGGATTTGGACATGTGGTATAATCTATAGTAGCACTTGGAATTTGAATTTGATGCGTAATGACCTCGAAATCTACTTCTTTTTCTCTTCCACATTCGTCCGTTACTTTGGCAGTTATGTTGGTTGTTCCTACATTAGACATTGTTTCTGTATAGGTTGAACCACCTGATTGTATGCCAGGATTTGCACCTACTGCAATCCAATCAACACTAGTTGCAACAGATCCTTGAACTTCAAGCTCAAAATCAACTTCATCTCCCTCACAAACCTGCGTTTGAGAAAGCTCTACCCCATCTAATAATAGCTTAGGTAAAGGAACAACTAAGGACTTCATAAAAGTCGGCATATCCATATTTACCCATTGATCTTCATCGGATGAGCCGAAGGTTGCACCCGTAGCTGAGTACCAATTATTGTCTAAAACACCACCTACATTAGGATCAGTAATTCTTCCAATTTTTCCTTTAGCTGCATTTCCATAAGCTTCAGGGATTGAGTAATATATATTTCCGTCTGGACCTAATTGCAAGTGTCCTCCTCGCATTCCTCCAGTTGACCCCATAAAAAAGGGAGGACCAAAACCGGTTGGTGTTACATCTAGCCTATAAATTTTACCTGGATTATTATTGTCTTGCCCCGTTAAAACATAAGCATACTTGCCATCTGGAGAAAACTCCATGCTATAAGCTGATGGTAATCCTGTGGTTACTGTTTCTAAATGTGTTACTGCGCCTGTTTGTGGATCGAAATCAAACAACATAACTTTGTCACCCATTACATAAGACATTTGTGTAAAGCAGCCATTAAATTTAAGGGTTCCAATAGCATCAAATTTAGGAGGGAATGCCGAAATACAATCAAAACTTGGTCCTGCAGATTCAGTACTTGATGGCGAAATGCCAGCATTAGTTATTGAGTATAAAACAAAATTATTGTTGCACATTTCATGAGAAATCCACCAATAATCATCGGAAACAGTTCCGTCTGGATTAATTTTAGGAACACTTGTTTGACTCTGGGTTAAGTTAGTTTCAAGATCAGTTGGACCAGTAATTGTTAAGTTCCCCGAACCGCTTCCTGAGGTAACTACATGGTAATACTGAGCCATTGGTGTTGTTGAACTAGAGCCTCCCTCTCGGAGAACTGTAAGATAGTATTCATCTGAAGTTCCAGGAACAGGTACTACCATCGTTCCATTAGACACATCCCAAGTATTGCTAGGTAAATTCATCACTGAATTTTCTCCACCATCGTAAATCTTGTCACCAACCACAGCAAACAATAAATCTCCATTAGAATCAGTTATCGCTGTGGAACTTTCTGTTAAATCTCCTCCTATTGCAATACCGTTACCAGCAACAGCTGTACCTGACGAAAAATCAATTGATATATTATTTCCAACAAACCATACATCAGATTGAGCATATATTTTGTTTGTTAAAAAAAGAATTACTGTAGTTAATATGGTAAGTAATATTTTTTTATAAGTCATTCTTGTTATATTCTCATGTTTAAACAATTAAATGTCCGAATTGTTACATAAAATATTCTGTTAATTTATAATATTTTTATTGAAATAATTTAAAAGTCAGATTCTTAACCGTGCGTTTGCACTAACACTCTGATCTACAAAGATCTGTTTTTGGTATTTATAATAACCCGCAATACCAATCATTCCAGCATTATCAGTACAAAACTGGAAATCAGGGATAAAAACATTCCATCCAAATTGATTATTCAAAAGTCTCTGTCTTAATTCAGAATTTGCTGAAACACCACCCGCTATTGCAATTTTTTTTATTCCTGTTTTATATGAAGCTATTTTAAGTTTATTGATCAATATATCAATAATTGTTTTTTGAACAGAAGCGCAAATATCAAGAAGGTGCTCTTTAACAAAATTTTTATTTTGACGCACCTCCTTTTGTAGGAAGCGTAATACAGACGTTTTAAGTCCGCTAAAACTAAATTCTAACTCTCCCACTTTTGGATGCGGGAATTTATAGGCGTCAGGATTTCCTTTTTTTGCGTACTTATCAATTAAAGGACCTCCCGGATAAGGCAATTCCATTATTTTTGAAATCTTGTCAAAAGCCTCCCCTGCTGCATCATCAATTGTTTCCCCTATAACTTCCATTTCCAATGGAGATTTAACTACAACTAATTGAGTATGACCACCAGAAACAGTTAGACACAAAAAAGGAAATTCAGGTGTTTTGAAATCGTCATCAATCATATGCGCTAAAATATGCGCCTCCATATGATTCACTTCTATCATGGGCTTTTTAAGCGCCATAGAAAGAGATTTAGCAAACGAAACGCCTACTAGTAAAGAACCGAGTAAACCAGGCCCTCGAGTAAAAGCAATAGCATCAATATCATTTTTTGATATTCCTGATTTTTTTATTGCAGCGTCAACAACAGGAATTATATTTTTTTGGTGAGCTCTCGAAGCCAATTCAGGAACAACACCACCAAATTCTTTGTGAATTTCTTGAGTACTAACAATGTTACTTAAAGACTTACGACCCCGCATAATTGCAGCAGATGTATCATCACAAGACGATTCAATGGCTAATATTATTGGTTCTTTCTTCAATGATTAATTCCAGATTTCCCAAGCCTTTTCTGCTTGCAGTTTTAACATTCCAAGGCCGTTTTGAGTAATTGCACCTTTTTCAGCTCCCTGTTTTAAAAACAACGTCTCAGCAGGGTTGTAAATTAAGTCATATAGCAAATTTTCCTCATTTAAATGTTCATATGGCAAAGCCGGACAAACATCTACTTTAGGATGCATTCCTAAAGGTGTTGAATTAATAATTACAGGAAAGTTTTTCACTGCAATATCATTTAACTCATCGTAACCTTTTTCTTTTTCAGATGATGGATTTCTTGAAATATAAAGTACTTCAAGGCCTATCTTTTTCAAAACATACTCAACTGCCTTGGCTGCTCCACCTGTGCCTAGAATTAATGCCTTGTAATGATTCATCTTCAACAATGGCTTAAGAGTTTCTCTAAAACCATAAACATCAGTATTATATCCTTTAAGTCTTACTCCGTTTTCGGTTCTTAAAACTTTGATAGTGTTTACAGCTCCAATTTCCCTAGCTTCCTCATCAAGCTCATCTAAAAAAGGAATGATTTGCTCTTTATATGGAATAGTGACATTTAACCCTACAATATCGGGGTTATTCTTAATAATATTTGGGAAATCTTCAATATTTGCAATTTCGAAATTTTCATAACTAAACCCCTCTATACCTTCATTATCAAACTTATCAGCAAAATATTTTGCCGAAAAAGAATGTGTTAAAGGGTAGCCTATTAAACCTAATTTCTTATCAATCATTTTTTAAATTTATTTCCAACGAATTCTAAACCAAAAACCAACGCAAAACCTAATAACGCAAAGCCAATTGAATAAGCAATAAAACTATCCTTATTTATTTCAGAAAAGGTAGATGGACTGATATTTTCAATTTTAATTATCTCTAAAGTCTCTTCATCGATAATAGTATTTTTCCAAGGCCAAATCTTATTTAAAGATCCAACCATAAATCCAGTTAAGGTTGCTAATGTTAAATTTTCTTGATTTTTAAATAACCAAGAAAGAATTCTTGAAAATGTTAAAAGTCCAAATAAACAGCCTAAAGCAAAAATCCCAATCGGAATTCCAACATTAATCAACTCACTATATGTACCGGCTTTTAATGTATCTAAAGCTGTTTTAATTAATTTCATTACTGGTCCATAAACTCCCAGTAAAACCAGAATAAAACTACCAGATATCCCAGGCAAAATCATTGCTGAGATAGCAATAGCTCCTGCAAAAAACAAGTATAAATTACCGTCAATTCCTTTAGAAACTCCAGCAACTGTGACATAAAATGCTATTGCTCCGCCCAATAATAAACCTATAATTTCTTTTACCTTCCAAGCTTTAACTTGCTTTACAATATATAAAACGGAAGCTATAATTAAACCGAAGAAAAAGCTCCACAAAGCAATTTTTTTTAAAGTTGGTTCACTTTCTTCAAGAATGCTACTTATTATACTTGCTAAAGAGACAATACTAGAAACAATTCCTGCAAATAAAGCAATTATAAAATTACCATTAATCTTTTTCCAGAATACGGAAACTCCTTCCTTTCTTATTGCTTTTAGATTATCAAGATTAAATGCTTTTATTGTATTCAAAAGTTCTTCATAAATGCCCGAAATAAAAGCAATAGTACCTCCTGAAACACCAGGCACAACATCCGCAGCTCCCATTGCAAGACCTCTTAAATAAATTCCTAAGTAAGCTAATAAACTTCTTTTTTTGAATTCCATTTTGACTTTTTTTGAATCAATTATAATGCGGGTTATTATACTATCTATTTAAAACCTTTAAAACTTCTTAAACTAAAAATTAAAGACTAAACAAAAATAAAAAACCGACCCCAAATGGATCGGTTGAAAATATAAATTTGATTTCTTTTAGTATTGTTCCATTTCAGGAGCAATTTCTTGAGCCCATTCTAAAATACCACCATCCAAGTTATAAAGATTATCATATCCAAAGTTTTGCTCCAATGCTTGAATAACATTAGCTGATCTTTTTCCACTTTTACAATGAATAACAACTTTTTTATCTTTTTTGATTTCTTGATATCTATTCATTATTTGGCTCATAGGAATCTCATCACCACCCAAAGAGCAAATTTCGAATTCATTTGGTTCACGAACATCAACAAGTTGAAAGTCCTCACCGTTATCTCTCATTTCTTTTAATTCGTCAACTGATATCTCTTTCATTTTATATATTTTTGAAAATTAAAATTAATCATTAATCTCGATATAAATCGATCAATTCCAATAGGTTTTGATTCGTTGTAGAATTAGGATAATATGAAAAAACTTTTTCGTGTCCCTTAAAATCCATTGTTAGTCCCAATTCAAAACATTGATAAGCCTGTTGATATTTACCTTGCTTCAATAAAAAAGACGTTTTAAAATATAATAAATCAGCATTACTAGAAAACTTGTCTATAGCCTCAATCAAAGCTTCATTTACTAAAGATGATTTTTGATGTCTATCCAATAGTAATAAATAATCCATATTTAATGACAAATCAGTTTCATCAAGCTTAACTGCTCTTCTCATTGAAGCAATGCTATCTTCAATATATCCTAACTTCTCCTCTATTTCTGATGTAACATACCAAACATCTGGATTCTCGTCATTAAGTTCTAATGCTTTTGTAACTGAAGCATATGCTTCGTTTGGTCTTCCTAATCCGTCTTGACAGATAGCGACTCCTAACCAAGCTTCAGTGTAATCTTCATTATGTCCAATAGCTTTTTTGTAAAATATTAGAGCTTCATCGAAATCCTTTAATCTTTCAAAACATTCGCCAATGTAAGAATACGTTATAAAAGTAGGTTCTTCAAACTCAAAAGACTCCTTGTATACATTAATTGAAGCTTTGAACTCTCCAATACTAGCTAGAGCATTAGCCTTGTTAAAATAGGCAGATGCAAATTGTGGATTGATAGCTAAAGCATAGTCGTAGCAATCAATAGCTTTTAACCATTTATCCATTTTACAATATGCTCCTGCAAGATTGAACCATAGAGATTCACTATAAGGAGCTTCTTCAATTAATTGGTTATAAAACCTAATTGCCTCATTAAAACTAGTAGTGCATTCAAAACACATGTTCAATTCAAAAAGTGCCGCTTCATTCTCAGGATTGGCTTTCAGGCAAAGCTTGAAATATCGAATTGCCTCTTCATATTCTAAATTCCTTTGGTATTCCGATGCTATAAAATGATAAACTTCATCAACAAATTCAGCCTGATCAATGCACCTTTCAAAACATGCAATTGCTCTATCAGTCATTTTAAGCTTACTTAAAACTGTTCCCTTAACAATTAACAAATCAACATTATGGGGTTCAAATAACTCTATTTCCTCAACAAGTTCAAGAGCTTCTTTATATTTACACAAACCGACAAACACCTGAGTTTTTAAAATTTTCAACTCAACATTAGTTGGATGAAGGTTCAACGAGTAATCTACTACATCTTTAGCTTGAACAAAATCAGCACGAACAATGTAGTATTCAATAATATGTTGAAACTCCTCGCTATCAAAGTAATAACTATCTTTATTAGCCACCATCGATTCAAATCGGGAAACTGAGTTTAAAACTTCTCTATGATCTTCTGGCGAATCAAAAAATTCCATAATAATTCGGCTATTTATATAAATCTGCTCATTATTTAAATATCTTACAATAGACTACCCTTTTTATTATTCACATTTCTATTGTTTAAAAATTTAATAACTTTATAATCTTCCTACATACAAGTATTTACACCTTGATAACTTTACATGAAAATTTTATGTTATTATTCTAGAAATAGAATTTATTACTTTGCAATTTTAAACTTTTGAAAATGACACTTATAAAATCAATTTCAGGTATAAGAGGAACTATTGGAGGTAAACCAGGTGATGGTTTGAGTCCGCTGGACGTGGTTAAATTCACTAGTGCTTATGCTGAATGGTTAAAAAGGCAATCTGAAGATAAATTAAAGGTTGTTGTTGGAAGAGATGCGCGAATTAGTGGCTTAATGGTTGAGAACCTTGTAGTTTCAACCTTAACTGCAATGGGTATTGATGTAATTAACTTAGGTCTATCAACCACTCCGACAGTTGAAATAGCAGTACCTTTAGAAAATGCACAAGGGGGAATAATTCTAACTGCTTCTCATAATCCAAAACAATGGAACGCTCTAAAACTATTAAATCATAAAGGCGAATTCATATCAAGTCAAGATGGTGAAGATTTATTAAACATAGCCGAAAGTGAAGATTTCACCTATTCTGATGTAGATGATTTAGGCTCAGTCAGCTTAAATGATGAATATTTCGATATTCATATTAAAGAAGTTCTCAACCATGATTTGGTTGATGTTGATGCTATTAAGTCTGCAGAATTTAAAGTTGCCTTAGATGCTGTTAACTCTACAGGAGGCATCGTATTGCCTAGACTTCTAAACGCTTTAGGTGTTAATACTGTTTATAAATTGTTTTGCGAGCCGAACGGTCAGTTTCCTCACAATCCAGAACCTTTGCCAGAAAATCTAACCGATCTATCAAAAACTGTTATTGAAAAACAAGCCGATATAGGTATTGTCGTCGATCCAGATGTTGATAGACTTGCTCTTGTTTGTGAAGATGGGAGTATGTTTGGAGAAGAGTATACGCTTGTAGCAGTTGCTGATTATATTTTAAGCCAAAGAAAAGGAAATACAGTCTCTAATATGTCAAGTACAAGAGCACTAAGAGATGTAACGGAAAAAGCAGGAGGTAAGTATTTTGCAGCAGCAGTTGGAGAAGTGAATGTTGTTAACCAGATGAAAGCCAAAAATGCAATTATTGGTGGTGAAGGAAACGGAGGTATTATTTTCCCTGAACTCCATTACGGGAGAGATGCATTGATAGGTATTGCCTTAATACTAACCCACATGGCTAAAACTGGTAAATCTGCAAAACAGCTTAGAAATAGTTATCCTAATTACCATATTAGCAAGAATAAAATCGAATTAACTCCCGAGATTGATGTTGATTTAATTCTTAAAAAAATGGAAGCAAAATACACACATGAAAACATAAATACAACTGATGGTGTGAAAATAGATTTTGCTGAAGAATGGGTTCATTTAAGAAAATCTAATACGGAGCCAATCATTAGAATTTATTCAGAAAGTTCTAATGAAGAAAAAGCTGAGTCACTAGCTCAAAAGATCATTTCAGAAATAAAAGAGATAATTGCTTAAACATAAAGTTTAAGAGTCTATTACTAATCATAGATGATGGAAAGAATCTATTTAGATAACGCTGCAACTACACCAATGTCAATCGAGGTTGCTAATGAGATACATAAGGCTAATATAGACTTAACTGGTAACCCATCCTCTACTCATTCATATGGTAGAAAAGTAAAAGCTCAGATTGAAACTGCACGAAAAAGTGTTGCGGAAATTATTAATGCTAATCCTAGTGAAATAATTTTCACTTCCGGAGGAACCGAGGCAGATAATTCGGCAATCCACATGTCTATTGAGAATTTAAATATCACAAGAATTATAACATCTAAAATTGAACACTACGCTATTTTAAAACCATTAGATAATTTAATCACTACCATTAAGATAGAATATGTCGAAATTGATAATAATGGCAATATAAACCTACAGCATCTTTCAAATTTATTAAACTCAAAAGAAAAAACCCTTGTTTCTTTAATGCATATTAATAATGAAATTGGTAATATTAGCCCAATTAAGTTAATAGCAGATCTTTGTAAAATAAATAACGCTTACTTTCATTCAGATACAGTTCAAAGCTTAGCTTACTTCAATATAGACGTTAAGGAATTAGGTGTTGATTTCTTAAGTTGTTCAGCCCACAAATTTCACGGACCTAAAGGAATCGGTTTTCTTTTCGCGAAGAAATCCTTAAACGTAAAATCTTTTATTGTTGGAGGAAGTCAAGAAAGAGGTCTGAGAGGAGGCACTGAAAATATTTCAGGTATTATCGGTTTAAATAAAGCATTAAAACAGGCTAAAAAATCACAGACTAAAATCATTTCTCATTTAAAAGATTTGAAACATTACTTAATACAAAAACTTGATGTAATAAAAGTTGACTACACAAAAAACGGAGACTGGGATAATAGTTCTCCAGCAATTGCCAACCTCTCTTTTAAAACAGAGAAAGATGTGTCGATGCTTCTTTTCAACATGGATTTAGCTGGAATAGCTATAAGTGGTGGCAGCGCTTGTACTTCTGGCAGTAATAAGGGATCACATGTTCTCATGGAGTTAGGCGTAGCGATGAATCATCCCGCAATTAGAATTTCATTTTCAAAATATACGCAGAGAAAAGATATTGATAAATTTATTTCAGTAGTTACTAAATTAATTTGAAATGATTAAAGAAGTAGTAAATAATATTAATAAGGTTTTAAGTCAAGATCCAAAAAAGGAAGCTTTGATCTATTCGGAACAATGCTTCAAATGGTTGAAAAAAATATGTCCAAATCACACTGAATCCCAAGAGATTGCTGCACGCTGCCAGCATTTCAGAAGATGGGACATATCCAGGTCCGACTTCCCCATGGATAAAAAAGGTTACTTCCAATGGCGCATTAAATTATATTCCTACCAAGCAGATAAAGCGGGAGAATTACTTGAAAATGCTGGTTACGATTCAACCACAATCAATGAAGTTAAATCAATGGTTTCAAAAAAGAATCTTAAGAAAGATGAAAACTCTCAATTAATTGAAGATGTGGCTTGTTTAGTTTTTCTTGAAAACTATATACATCCTTTCGCATCCTCTAAGGAATACTCTGAAGAAAAATGGATTAAAATAATTCAAAAAACTTGGTCAAAAATGTCAGATAAAGCTCATAAATTTGCATTGGAGATAAATTATCCGGCCCCTATTTTATCTTTAATTAAAAAAGCATTAAATTAAAAATCATGATTCAAAGAATACAGTCACTTTACCTTTTAATTGGAGCGATTATTCAAGCTTTATTTGCCACTGGAACTTATTTTATATATCAAAAAAATGGAGAAAACTTTATCTTATCAGGCTATGGGACTTTTGGACTGAACGATAGAGACGCTGGTGGAGACATGAAATCATTAATACTTGGATTAGGGATTGCAACTTTAGCGATGGTAACAATTTTTTTATTTAAGAACAGAAAACAACAAATGAAACTTTCTAGATTTGCAGGCTTGGTTACTTTCGCGGAAATAATATTTATTGTAATTTCCTATTTCAATTTAA
>MDSY01095388.1_pt1 | contig 11483 bp, 7 predicted proteins | sample 811131 | NCBI WGS metagenome assembly MDSY01 (sample SAMN05326643, study PRJNA326480) | marine metagenome | isolation source: seawater | place: Atlantic Ocean: South West | collected 2010
AAGAAAAACCCAAATGTCAATAGCGCTTGGATGGGTGATTTTATTCGCCGAAATGACCACGTGCACATTGGTGTAGCTGTAGCTGTAGAAGATGGCTTGCTCGTGCCTGTTGTTAAATTTGCTGACACCAAAGGATTGATGCAGATTTCAGCTGAGGTAAAAGATTTTGCCCAAAAAGCCAAAGACAAAAAGCTTCAACCAAGTGACTGGGAAGGAAACACCTTTACGATTTCCAACCTAGGAATGTTTGGCATTGAATCCTTTACCGCAATTGTGAATCCTCCTGATAGCTGCATTCTTGCTATTGGCGGAATCAAGCAGGTTCCTGTTGTGAAGGATGGAGCGATCGTTCCTGGCAATGTAATGAAGGTTACGCTATCCTGTGACCACCGCGTCGTAGATGGTGCAACGGGTGCCGCATTCTTAAAAGATTTCAAGCAATTTTTGGAGAATCCAGTATCCATGCTCTTATAAAAACATTGGTATTTTCATAGTTTTATCAATCGTAAATTAATAGTATATTAGTTCTGTAGTCTAACCTCTACATCTAAACTATTTTTATGAGAAAACCCTTTACCCCCAACTATTGGGCATGTTGTGCCTTTTTCATTTTTATCTCCCAAGCTTCAACGTCTCAAGTCTACATTGAGGTGCGAGCAGCGAGTGTATCTGTTCTTCAGAATATAGATTGTGACAACCTCTTTTTTGATATCACTGGCGATTCGGATTTTGCATTTGAATACGCAGCTTCTGATAACACTTTGGGCTTCAGTAACAATAACCCAGTTGCCTTTGGTTTGACAGGAGAATTTAACTTTCAAAACAACAATAATAATAATGGTCCATGGAACAGTAATCCCAATGATTTATTTTTTAATCATTTATATGCTTGTCCTTCGGACATTCCATCACAAATCAATATTTCATGGCAAGCTTATGAAAATGACGACCCCTTTTTCAATTGGGACTTAACAGGAGGCTTTTCAGATTTACAAACTGGACCACAAAATGTAAGTATTCCGGTACCAGGAGTGCCTGGATCATTCATTACTACTTTTTCTGCTAGTGGTTCGGGAGGTGGTTGCGGAACTCAAAACTATGAAATAGTATTTGAGGTTACTGTAATTGAAGCCACTGGAATTACGTTGCTACCTGACAATATATGCGACGCTCTATTGGTGAATACAAATACAAGCTACAATGTTGCGGTTTGCTCAAGCGCCACACTGGAACCTGGAGAACCAAATGCTGGAGATGTTGATAATACAGACGCCTCATCATGGTTCAAATTCGTTGCACCTGGAAGTGGCTCAGTCGAAATTACAACGGACCTTGGAGGCACAGAGATTGGTACCTATTTTCAATTATATCATGCTGCAGACGGACAAGACTGTTCAGCAGGACTACAACCAATTTCAGGTGATTTGATCAAAGATAAGTTTCAATACCTTTCACACATTGAATTCGCAGATGGTGTCGACCTACTTGGAATTGATCCCGAAGCAGAGCTCACTTTTGATGCCTGCAACCCTATTCCGCTTATCAGCTATACAAAATTAATTGCCGGAGAAACGTATTATGTGCAAATGGCTTCGGATGGAAATGATCAGTCTGGACTTGTAGAAGTTCGTGTCAATGACGTTGGAGGAAGTTCTGGATCTGGAGACGATATTCCATGTCAATCAGGAAACGTAATCCTAGGAACAAATATAATCAGCGCAGCAAATGGAGATACGCAAACATCGACTATTGACTTTGAATGCGCGTTTAACTCTGGAAACGATAAAGGTGAAACCGGAGGTGCAACAAATGGGACCAACCCTAATAATTTTCATGCCTATGATTATGATCAAGGTGCTCAGAATAATGGAAATATGAACGAAAGTATTTGGCTCAATTTTACAGCACCAAACTCTGGAAGAATAGTTTTTGAGGCAGACTACGGAAGTATATTATATGCAGAGCACAATGCGCTATATGGTTTCGATAAGAGGTTTGCACCAGGAACACCAACAGATTACACATGTGCGAACCTTGAGTTCTTATCAGGAGCTGAAGGTGGATTGAATGGATTCTTCGGCGGAAATGAAAGTGCAATTATCTCCAATTATTGTTTGGAACCTGGCTATAATTATTACGGAATGATCGATCCCGCCAATATTCTAGATCCATTTTCTTCAACAGAAATGAAAAGTTGGCTCTATGACCCAAGTCAAGCAGATCCCTCATTTAACTCTCCCGGAAATGATATTCTTTGTCTTGCACTTCAAGATACATTATATGAGGTTCCGGTTATACTCGCAGGAACTGATCCGACCTTTCAAGCGGTGTCTGGAAGCAATGTGCTTGCTTGTAAGGAGTATCTTGCGGGGGAACCCGACGCTGCAGAAGATCCAGCAAATTGTGCAAATCAAACCGTCTGGCATTACTTTACAGCTCCGCCATCCGGAGCCGTTGAGATTAGTGTCCGAGCATATGTTGGTTTAGATACCGTACGCTACAATATTTATGAGCTACTTAATGGAACGGATTGTTACGGCGGACTTGGTCCGGCCACCTTTACACAAGATGGAACCCAATCTGCAGAATTGATTACTCCTGTCATTCAAGGAAATGCCGGTTTTGAGGGAAACCAAGAATCGGCTTGCTGTATGACACCGGGAACATTATATGCCATTCAAATTGATGGTGGTTCGTCAGGTGATGAAGGTCAGTATATCATTGAATACATTCAAGAAGTAGAAAGTGATGCAGGCATGTCGGAAATCACATTAGCGAACGGGAATGTTGTACAGACAACAGACCTCGACACTAGCTTTATATGTTTCTCTGATGATTATACACCAGGTGTAATGCTTAATGGAATAGGAGAATCTACGGCAAGCTTCCCAGACTGTCTTACACCAGGATACATATTACATGACCAAAACCCAGTGCCAGTTCCCGTTTCTGGGTCGGGAATCGAAAGCACAATTGTAGAATCATTGGAAGGCTCTGGAAGTTTCACAAATGATACAGATGGATCGGGAACTGCAGGAAATCCTCTATTCAATACAGTATATTTCTTATCCCCGGCCGCTGATCTTTCTGCTGATTGGGGGCAATTTTCATGCCTTACCTCTACAGCCTCAAATGGCCAACCTATTGTTTATTTGCAGGAGCTAAACCCAGTATACGCATATGATGACGCAACCTGCACGGTTACATTCATTGCAGATGGTGGATTGAATGGTTTCTATGGTACTGCTTATGACTTTACAATAACAAATCCTTCAGGCGAGATAGTTGAACAAGGACAGGTCAACCCAGGGGCCGGCTATACATTTCTATCTCCCACATCAGGCCTATACTCAGTTGATATTACAGACGGCGCCTGCTCTGTTGAATTTACTTATGATGCTTCAAATTGTGGAAACCCATGTGACCCCACAACCAACAATGTTAACTTATCGATTTGTGCAGGTGAATCCGCATTCTTAGAAGGAGCAGAGCAAACAGAGGCTGGAACGTATTCAGAAGTTTATGTTACTCCTCAAGGGTGCGACAGTACCGTCGTTACTGAGCTTACAATTTTATCACACACAGAGGGCAGTCCTGAATATACAATTTGTTCGGGAGCATCCATAATTGTTGGAACTAGCTCATATGATACGGAGGGAGTTTACACTGACACTTTAGTGAATGGAAATGGTTGTGATAGTATAGTCACCTCAACATTGTTCTTGTTACCAGCCATTACAGCCAGTGATGAAATGACCATTTGTATGGGGAGCTCCTATGACTTCAATGGCAGTGCAATTACGACCGAAGGTGTTTATATAGAAACTTTGACAACACCGCTTGGATGTGACTCAATTGTTTATTTATCTGTGTTTGTAACAGATCCTCCAATCGGTTATATGGAAGATGTTTCTATCTGTAGTGATGAAACCTATGACTTCAATGGAACAATTCTGACAGAGAGCGGGTCATATTATGACACGATTTCTGCAGCCGATGGATGTGATTCTATTGTAAGACTTGAACTTAGTGTCGCTTTCTGCGACCAAGAGATCAGTAACATTTTGACACCAAATGGAGACAATATAAATGAAACTTGGAATGTCAAATACCCCGATAGAATTCAGGGCTGTACGGTACGAATATTCAATAGATGGGGCCAACTTGTTTTTGAGTCAAATGCCTATGAAAATACATGGAAAGGAACCAAAGACGATGAACAGCTGCCAGATGGAGTTTATTATTATTCGATAACTGGATGTGATACTGATTACAACGGATCTATTAATTTATTAAGACTTAAAAAATAAGAAACCATGAAAAAAATCATTTCACTTAGTATTTGTTTACTATCACTGGTCTCTTACAGCCAACAAACTCCACAACGCAATCTATATGGTTATAACAAATACGCCATTAATCCCGCCTATGCAGGTGCCAGTGGATGCACGCAAATTAACTTTTCACACTTGAACCAATGGGTTAAGGTTGACGGAGCGCCGCTTACAAGTATGATTAGCGCCAATAGTTTAATTGGAAAATCTTTTGGCCTTGGAGGACAAGTTCTTGTGGATCAAATCGGAATGATTCAGCAGGTATCAGCTATGGGGTCAGTCTCCTATGGATTAACCGTAGGAAAAAGTCATAATATAAGGATTGGTGCATCCATTGGTTATAATCAATATCGTATTGACGCTTCAGATGCAATTGCCTTTGAAAATGGAGATCCTATCATTGACGGTGGAGAGCAAGCTGGCGGGACAGTTAACTCCAACATAGGGGTTTTGTATCAGTGGAAAAACCTAGAGATTAGTCTGGGTTCACAACAGCTCATACAGTCTACAGGTAATATGTCCTTTTCAGGTATTGATGGGTTTGGACTAAGACGTCACTTAAATGGATTGGTAGCATACAACAAAAAAATAGGTGAAAATTGGATGTTAACACCATCTATATACGCGAAAGGAACCAATAATGGCTATCAACTTGACCTCAATGCGGATGCTACATATAAAAAACGCATTTTTGGAGGACTTGGTTATCGAACATCAGTTGGGATTATCGCTAGAGCTGGTATACAAGTACAGGATTTATTCTTTATTGGTTATGCTTACGAAACACCCATGTCAAATATTGCATCATATAGCTCTGGTTCGCATGAAATCATCTTGGGTATTAAATTTTGCAAGAAAAAACCCAAAACAACACCAGAAATTGCAGAGACAAAGAAAGAAACCCCAGACAGCTTAAAGAATACTCTACGAAATGAGGAAATCTCTTCACTACCAGCCATGGATACCATTGTAATCACTAGGGTAGACACCGTTTATATTGAAGCTGCCGTAGAAGAAATCGTAGAGGTGAAACAAGCGCAAGCCGAAAAGAAAGACTTTATTCCGATTGAAAAGGATGTCCTATTTGAATTTGACAAAGCTGTTGTTCAAAAAGGTTCCTTTGGAGCACTAGAATCAATTGTGAATATTTTAAATAGTAAAAGTGAGCTTAAAGTTTCTTTAAAGGGTCATACCGATGCACAAGGACCTGAAAATTATAATGTTATGTTGTCAAAGAATAGAGTTTCTGCCGTTCAAGACTTTCTACTATCCAATGGAATTAGCGTCGATCGCATAATCATTGAAGCCATGGGGGAAAAGACTCCGATTGCTGATAATTCATCAAAAGAAGGGAGAAAACTCAATAGACGAGTTGAAGTAAGGTTTATCGAGAAATAAAACATGCTTTAACCCTTTCTTAAAAAATCTAATTAATGTATCTTGCTAGCCATAATATATGGTATTCGGAATGGAACAAGTAAGTGTAATAAAAGAACTAAGTACGGTATTGAAAAATATGCCAACAGATTGGTTAAATCTAACAACACATAGGTTAGACATCTATAATGAAAGCTTAGCTAAAACTCAATTTCTTGAAAGCTTAGAAAAGCTTATTGAAAAAAACAATACACAAACCTCGGCATTAAAGAACTTGCCAACCGCATTCGATTACATCAGATTGGGACATCCTTTATCTTGCATATTAGAATGGGCTATTGCAAACCTAAATAATTTACCTGCAGAAAATATCATCAGCTTTGGATCAAAGACAGCACCAATTTTAGCAGTTCTAAGAAAAAATTTATTTGACCATAAAAAAACACGGATTCTTTATAAAAATTTCCTACCCGATTTTCTAAGTTCGGATATACTTAAAAGCATATATGGTTATTCGTTTACACTCCAACAAATCGAGGATCTACATTTGATTTCTGATTTTGAGGGCAGTACAGTGTTTCTCTCTCAAAAAAATGAACTTTGGGACTTCCAAGAAAATGCAAATATTGATTTCACAATCAATTTAAACAATGAGCTCGGAAGTATTCTCATTGTCAATGGAAAACAAAATGAATACTATATTTCAGAAATACAGCACGTAAGGAGAAGAGAGACAATATCCATGACGCCAATCAACGCCTTTCAGGTCCTTGAAACTATGATTGGTAAGAAACCTATTCAAGTTGATTCTGCACAAAAAGCAATGAATAAATCACTCGTATTGGCTTCCATAAAAGAGATTACTGAAACACGCATAAATCCAATTGTGGCTTCTAGCGGACTATCTATTCAATATGCTATTTTAATGGGGCTCATTGATGACGCTTTTGAAAAACACAAAGGGAAAAGAATAAAAATCATCGTTCCACCAAATTGCTATGGCGGAACAAATGACCAAGCACGAAGAGTAGCAGCTTGCATTGAAGGCGTTGAGATTACAGATTTACCTGTCGATGGCGGTAATGACATGGTTCAAAGTATTGAGCAGGTTTTAGAGCAAGCCGCACAAGAAGATGCCGTACCCTATATCATCGCTGAAATACCTACAAACCCTCGGGTTGAGGTTCCTGACCTAATTCAACTAAAAGCAGCATTAAGCAAGGTTCGAAATACAAAAAACGGAACACCTGCCGTTGAACCGGTATTTATATTAGACCAAACATTTTGTCCAAATATTCATTTTTTAGGAAAGGGAGAGATTTTATCCTCCGTCCGTGCTTTGTCCTATGCCAGTGGCTCAAAATTCCCAAGCGGAGGAAAATGTACAGCAGGGTATTGCGTAGCCAACCAAAAAGCTGAGCCCTTGATGCAAAAAATTGAGGAGCATTTAAATATTTGTGACAATGAGGCGACAGCACTCCAATATGAAATACTAGCAGCACAGCTACCGTCTATGAATAAAAGAATTCATGATGCTTACCTAAACACGCGTGAATTTGTAACCTTTATACAAAAAACACTACCCAAAGCAAAAATAAATTTTGTTTCGGAAGCGTTAGCGAAAGAAGGGTTCACCCCCTCAGTATTTTCATTAGACCTACCAACGAAGGGAAATACAGATGAACAAAGAGAGGCATATAAAAGGGCAATGAATCATAAGCTTATTGGTCTAATGATTGATGAAATCCCAAATGAAAGTAAGTATTGTGTCTCCTATGGACAACTTCAAGGTTGCTATTGGACCATTCCCGCAACCTCGACACAAGGAACGACTAAAGAAGGTGACAAGGATTACATTGCCCGTGTAGCGCTTTCAGCGAATATGGATTTGAATAGACACAAAGAAGTCTTCGCTGCTTTTGTCAAAGACCTTTAGTGGTTAAGGTCTTTTCATTTGCAAATTGACTACATTTTAATGGGTACTATTTATCCTATCATATAGTTCTTAACTTAGCGGACAGAAAGCTATTGATTCCAAATAGCGAAAAACAAAAGACAATTAAAGCTATAGAAGTAGGTGCTGTTGTCTAAATTCAAATACAATGGATCTAAATAAAAACCTCGCAGTGCTAATTGATGGTGACAACATACCATCGGCACAGGTTAAAGAAATGATGGAAGAAATTGCAAAATATGGCAATCCATCTATAAAAAGAATATACGGGGATTGGACAAAACCTCGCCTTTCCAAGTGGAAAAACCTTCTCCTTGAAAATGCAATTACACCAATTCAACAATACGGCTACACAACGGGCAAAAACGCTACCGACTCGGCAATGATCATTGATGCGATGGATATTCTATACTCCGGCAAGGTCAATGGATTTTGTCTCGTATCAAGCGATAGTGATTTTACACGCCTCGCAACGCGACTTCGAGAGGCTGGGATGCAAGTCATAGGTATTGGTGAAAAGAAAACACCCAACCCATTTATCGTCGCTTGCGACAAGTTCATCTACATCGAAATTTTAAAATCAAGAGCAGCTAATTCAGAAAGCAACAAGGAAAAATCATCAAACAAAGAAAGTGTTGATACAGTTACCAAAAAAGTAATTCAGCTGATAGGCACCACTATTTCTGATGTTTCTGATGACGACGGGTGGGCCTTTCTTGGCGATGTCGGAGGTTTATTGGTTAAAAAACAGCCCAACTTTGACTCCCGAAACTTTGGTTTTGATAAGCTTACTCCATTAATTAAATCTATAGGAGAATTTGAGGTAGAACAAAGAGAAAATTCCAAAAGCAGACACAAGTTGATTTACGTGCGTATTAAAGAGAAACAGAGCAGGCATAAGAAATAGATTCCTATTTCACATTTTGATTGGTTTTCCTTTTTCTAAGCCAACAGAAATATAGTGCACTCCCCCACCATAAAGTTTATAAGATCCGGTCCATTCTTGATCCTCTGATCGTGCACAATATTGATACGTACCTCTTAGCTTTTTAACAAGAACCTCTGCTGTCTCTTCATTCGGGCGGTTTCTACAAATACTATAGAAATAATCAGTAACCCGACCAATCAATATTTCCGCTTTACCACCATCGTAAATATCAATCGGTTTTCCATATCTATTTATAAAGATGACAACAGTGGGAGTAGCTCCTTGAATTGAATCTCGAATTCTCCTTTCCTCATATTCCTTTATATAGCGCGCTTCAGCCGTTATTTGTGCTTGAATTAATTGCAAGTTTTCTTGCTCTAATTGAACTGAACTCTTGGCTACGTGATAATATTTGATCGTTGTCATGCCATTAAGTGGAATGGGGTAATCAAAATCGTGAAAATGCTCTTGAGTAGATGAACTAATACTGTAAGCGTCTTGACCTGGCAAATAGATTGTCGTTAACCCAAATTTATTTGTTTCTCCCACGAAAGTTAATCCCGACTTGGTATCAATGCGTATTTGTTCACCATTGACAGTTTGTCCCGATAAATCCTTGTATTCAAAAACAAGCTTTATTGTGGGATGCGTATAGCGTGTGCCTTTCCATTGAAGGTACGCCCTGTCGGGAATTGAGATTGGTGCCGTGTTCTGATTTGAGCCACAACTTGTCGTATAACTTTCACCCTTTGGAACTAAAACTTGAACAAGCCCATTTTCATTTGTTGTGGCTTTATAAATGTCTTTACTATTTATTTTAGCTACTGATATTTCAGAACTTTTTACGGGCGTTTCGTCCGGATTTATAAATTTCAAATGTAAAAGCGCATGCGTTTGTGAGGGCTTCAGAATAGTTTGAGAAAAGAGATGCGGTGCAATGCTAAATATGAGGGTAATACAAAGAATAAAGCTTGATTTCATTTGAGCTAGGTTTGACTTAATAGTCTAATAACAAAAAGTAGACCAAGAGTTACTCAAAATAAATTAATCTTTATTCATGGAGTGAATATCATTATGCGTTTCCTCAATTTTATCCTTCACTTGCTGGATACTTTTTGCCAAGATAGCAAGCTGGGGAAGTTTTTTAATGGCTAACCATTTCCAGCTGTCTTGTTCGTAATCAATTGCGCGTGCAACATGATAGAGATTATGAAACCCATAATCGAGTAACCATTTTTGCGCCTGCCCATTCCCTTCGCACCCATTGATCATAGCCATAAGATGTGCATAACCATTGTCCATGAGCCATGTCCTTGAATCTTCTTTCAATCGTATTGCATAAGAGGCATGCACCAATTCTTCATAATCGTTTTCAATAAGCCACTTTTGTAGATCGACATTACCGTCAACTGCCTTGGCCCATGCCAAAATAACCATGTTAGAATACTGCATAGGACGCAATGGAACCTTTGAAGGATTTTCAACCTTAGAAGTCTTCGCTTTTGGTTTTTTACTTTTTTTGAACCAACCCATATTTCAAATTAAAAAAATATCTTAAAAATAAACCCTGCAACCATTTAACTTAAAACCAAGTACGAGAAATTAAGCGAAGAAAATATACGAAACGATTATGGCAGCGATGATTCCAACCAAATCTGCAAACAATCCTGCTGTAACAGCATACCTAGTCTTTTTTATCCCCACCGAGCCGAAATATACGGCAAGCACATAAAACGTAGTTTCAGTGCTGCCTTGCATCGTTGCTGCGATCAGCTCTTGGAGTGATCCAATACCGAAATTACTCATAACCTCGACATAGGCACCTCTCGCTCCTCCTCCACTCAAAGGTTTCATAAATGCAACAGGAAGCGCATCTACCCATTCAGTGACTGATAAGCCGGCACTGAGCACCATCCATCGAATTGCATCGAGGATCCCATCCAGGGCACCAGAGGCACGAAATAAAGCAATGGCGCAAAGAATAGCTATCAAATAAGGAATAATACTAATGGCTACGTTAAAACCTCCCTTGGCACCATCTATAAATGATTCATAGACATTCACTTTTTTTCGAATGGCTAAAATGATAAATATTGAAATTATACTAAACATTATCCCACCACCTACAACAATAGAAACTGCTTCACCCTGACTCGGATGCTCGACGACATAGTAAAGCAACAATCCTATCAAAATGGACAACCCGCCAACATATGACAAAACAGTTGCATTTAGAAGATTGATTCTTTGCCTGATTGCCACAAATATCAAACCAGCTAAGGATGCTATGAATGTTGAAATCAAAATAGGTAAAAAAACCTCCGTAGGTGATTCTGCTCCGGACCTTAGCGCAAAAATAGAAATAGGTATAATCGTAAGTCCCGAAGTATTTAAAACAAGAAACATAATTTGGGCATTGGACGCACGGTCCTTAATAGGGTTGATCTCCTGAAGCTCCTTCATTGCCTTCAAACCAAGAGGCGTTGCAGCATTGTCTAAGCCCAACATATTTGCACTAAAGTTCATCATCATTGACCCAATCGAAGGATGATTCTTTGGGATATCAGGAAATAATTTTAAAAACAATGGTGCTACTGCTCTGGTTAGTAAACCTATGGCTCCACCTTTTTCACCAACCCTCATTATACCGAGCCACAGACACATTGCCCCGGTAAGATATAACGAAAGTTCAAAGCCTACCTTAGCAGAAGAAGATAAGCTATCAATCATTTCTTTCATGACACTATAATCGCCCAAAACAAATGTTTTATAAAAACCAAGCGCGATTGCGATCAAAAACATCCCAAACCAAATCCGATTCAATACCATATCACTAATTTCGAATTATTTTGTGAACCTTCGTTTACGCAACCTAAAAAGCTATCAACAT
>MDSY01006704.1_pt1 | contig 11481 bp, 14 predicted proteins | sample 811131 | NCBI WGS metagenome assembly MDSY01 (sample SAMN05326643, study PRJNA326480) | marine metagenome | isolation source: seawater | place: Atlantic Ocean: South West | collected 2010
GAAATATCCGGACCAAGTATGAATTTGGCCAGTATGATGAGAGATGATGATACTGTTTCTAATAGCACTGTAGAAACTTCAAAGGAGGTTAAAATCAGTGATAAAGGTAAGAGGGCAATTAATATTTAATTTCTAAAAAAAATAATATGTATTGTATATAAATGGTATTATATTATAATCAGATCGCGGTTCCTCTAGCAGCAACAACGGAACCGTCTTTATTACTGTCTAGCGATTTAAAAAAAAGATCGAATGAACTTTATACTAGTGACAAACCGGAACTAGGAGTTTATCAGGAGAATAAAGGCTTGCTAGAAAATTTATCTAGAAATTTATTTGGAGATGACCCAGAATTATATTCAAGAATACTTGAAGAAGATTTCTCAAATCTATCTATGGATGAAAAAATAAATTATTTATTCAGAATTAATATTATTCAGAATAAAACGACTTCGAAACACTTAAGAATCGCATTATTTCTTTTAGTGTTAATAGTATTTAAATTGTATTTTTAACTTATTACAACAACTTTAGTATGTATGTTATTCATCGTGTATCTGGAATTAGTATAGGATAATTTTCTAAATTCGTCTATACTTTTATCCCCTCCGTATTCTTTTAGTGTAAAAATATTAGGAGCACACTTAATTCTAAAGTCTTGCCCAAAAAGAGCTCTATAAAATTGACCTACGAGATAACTTTTATTTTGAAAAGTTTTACTACTCAAACAATAAGATTTAGCGCAGTTGGGCGAGCAAAAATTGCCAAACAATTTATAACGGCGTAATTTTGAGCAATAGTCTATGGGTAAGTAAAAGGGTATACAAGTAAATGCATGATGGCAATTATAGCACCTTATTTCATTAGACTGCTGTTTAGTTTTAGTGACATCTATACTCTTGTTGTAATGTTTGATAGATTTAACATTATCTTTTATATTGTCACAGGTATCTTCTTCATCGTCTGATAAGATTATATTACATTCTTTATTATGCTCTGTAAAAAAATCAGTGATGTCTACATTTTCTTCTTTTTCTTTATCATGTACTTGGATACATAAATTTCCAAAAGATAAAGCGTTGCTGGAATAATCTTCTTGGACGTCTTCATTATTATCAAAACTTACATCCTCGATATCTGTATCATTAATATAATTATTCTTGAAGGTAGTTGTTTCCCATTTCTTCTTCCTGCCACGTTTCTTCTTAACAGGTTCTTCTGGAATCGCAAGCGATGCTTCTGATACAATTACTTCTTTTTTCTTTCTACCTCTTTTCTTGACAGTTTCTTCCATTAATTAATTTAAAGAAACTCTTTATTAACAATAATAAATGTTTGCTTTATATACCTTTACCTTTATTGGCGTGATTACATACTTACTTAACAAGACTTATAATTATTTTAACCCTTATAAAACATTTGAAGACAAATACGAACGTGATGAGTATAATTTGTTGTGTTATCGTATCTTCTTTGAAGACGGTTCCGAACTCGTAGAATCTGAACTAACCGATGAACAAGTTGAGGACACTGAGACGTCTTCTGAGTCAACAATTAAATTTATCGTAATCGAGTATATGTATAATGGCGAATTTATGAAGTACGTCACATATACAAAAGACATTAGATTTCCTATTTACCCTTTCGATATTACTCCAACAAAATATCCATATTATCCAGAGTTTGTACTTCTTAATGGAGTAGATATCACGAAGTATATTCAGCCCTGGTTAGGCCCTTATTGTAATTTTTACCTGGATCGCGAAGAACCTATTAAACTAGAAGACTCTTTGATGGATCATCCCGACTATAAAGACTTTGATTTTAAAAATGGTACTCTTTTGATGCTTTCAAATGAGACGCCTCTCAATGGCAGAAAATGCATTACTAAACCTCTCCCTTGTAAACTTATCTGGAAGAGACATGCCGCCGTAGATCCTCGAGATGAACACCTTTTGGAAGGTTAATAAATAATAGTTAATCTATTTAAAAAAACAATTGTATTTAAATCTAAATAATGGCAGACAAAACCGGAGAACCTGTATTATTTAGATTTAAAACTGTTCAGACAAATGCTATAAGAATTCTATTCGAGTCGCTTAAAAATATTCTTTCAGATGTCAATTTCAAAGCAGATAGCACCGGTCTAAAGCTTACAACAATAGACGGGACTAATAGTGCTATCGTAAATTTGTTTCTACAAAAAGAAAAATTCGAAGAATACACGTGTACTAAGGTTACTAATATTGGGGTAAATCTACTGTCTGTATTTAAAATTTTAAAGGGTATTAAACACGCTGATACGATTTCATTTACTATTTATGAAAACGAAGATGGACACATGTACATTCAATGCGAAAATAGTGAGAAACAAGCAAAAATTTCTACTAAAATTAAACTTCTAGACATGGACGAAAAAATTTATAAAATCCCAGATATCCGATTTAATAGTTATATAACTATGCCGAGTTCTGATTTTCAAACATATATATCAGATCTTTCTAATATTTCAAATGAAATACATTTTACATACAATAAAGCGCTTAAATTAAGAGCAATTGGCGATTTTGCGGATCAAAGCATTACAATTAATGAAACGAATGATAATTCAGAGATGGACGAACAATTTGGTACTTACAATATTAAATACATTCTATTATTTACAAAGTCTACTAATTTATGTGCGACGGTTGAAATTTATCTAAAGACGGGTTATCCTCTCACTATTTTGTATAATGTTGCAAATTTAGGACAGATTAAATACTGCTTAGCCCCGAATCCAAGTTAAATATGTTCTGATTCGATTACGTCCGTGTCATTTTGACTTAAACAAAAATTACACCTGTATTTATAGTACATTTTCAAAGTAAAATCTTTTATACGTAGAAATGCTGTCTTAAACAGATAAGAATTCTTTAGTAAATTTAATACAATTTCAAGTTTTTCATGATCTACGTCAATAGAAAATTTTTCAGTTAAAATTTCGTCTATACATAACACCATTATTTTTTCAAAATCTTTAGATTGGAAATTTTTAATATATTTTTTATTTTTATGTAAGAAATCTAATAATTTAAACACTAATTCCGCGTAATCTACGTCTACACCATCTGCTGTTATGATGTCATAAAGACCATTATTTCTTAATTGTGATAATAATTTGATATAATAGTCTTTATTTCTAATCACCACTATCTTTTCTTTATTGTTCATTTTAATGAATTGTAAATAAATTAAATTAAATTAAATTAATTTGTTTAATAACCTGATAAGTTGCTCCCACGACTACACCTGAAAAGGCGTCTGTTGCGAAAGAATAAGTGAATCCCAACGGATCATAATAATGCGTTTTAAGATGGGGGAAGATCCCCGAGTATCTCATCGGTATACCTAATATTCCCGAAATAAATACTACTATTGCAAATGTATATATATTAACACCCGATAAATTTAAGAAATTTAGAGATTTTATTATAATATAGTGTGTTAATGCCCCTACAAATCCCGCTATAAGTGCCGCCGATAAAACTGTATGCTTTTCGAAGTATTCTGAGAGTACAGTTATCCATTTCATATTTTCAAGGCCAAAAAATTTTAATTTTTTCTCAGAAAAGAGTCTCAGGATTACATCCCAAAAAGCAGTAATTAAAAAGATAATTATTATATCCTGCGTTAAATTATTTTTTGCGGTCATTATGATTTATTTATTTAAAAAAAATATATTATATTTATAATAAATGATGTTAGCAAATTTACCAATGCCTGTTATAATCGCGATAGTAGCTATCGTGGTACTTGGCGCGCTGTGGGCTATGGGTACATTTTCGACTAGAAAGCAATATAGAAACAGGGACAGATTTTCGTTAGAAGGTGCTATTCAAAAGAATTTAGTTGCTTTAAATTCCAGCCAAATAAATAACCAGGCTTCTAATAAATTTCATTTTGATGACAGAATCACGGGTAATGTACTAGACGATGGTCAGCGTTTAGACCAGCTATACGCAGAGAAGACGTACAGTGGACCCTACGGTATTTCTACCAGGGCTGACGCAGTTGAAGATGTACCCGTTGTTGCGAAGGTGAAAGATGTAGATCCTGATGCGGTAGTTGAGGTAGACGCTTCGCAGGTTAAACCTACACAAAAAGTAGCCATTAAAAAGGAAAATGTAATAGCAACAGAGGAAGTTGTTGTAAAGGCAAAGGATGTTAAGCCAGGAGAGAGAGTTCTTGTAAAGCCAACACAGGTCAAGCCAAGACAGCAGGTGCTCAAGAAGAGTATGGTATCGGGCGATTCGCAATTAGTCGATAAAGAAGACGTAGACATTAATGAGACTGTAGTTGCCGATTCTAGCCAATTAGATCCCGAGCAGACCGTAGTTGTTAAGGCTTCTCAGGTAAAGCCTAACAAGACCGTTGTCGCTCAGGGCAAATCTCTCTCCGCTGGCAAAAAAGTTGCCGTAAAGGCGGAAGATGTAAAACCTGAGGAATCCGTTGTAGTAATGGCATCTGATGCTAAACCTTCGGCGGAAGTAAAACTCGCCGTTGCTCCCCCCGCTGGCTCTCCGCAGGTTGGTGTCCCAGCCGCGTCGGATGGAATTGAAATAGAAGCCCCAGAGCCTATTTCGATTGGTTCGGCGGAAAATAGATTAAGCGGAGATGCCCGATTTGGCAAGGTCTACTCGATGAATAAATATCCCGCCAGAAAAGCTTATGCAACTGTAAGCGCTAGACAAAGTCTATCTGAATTTCCGGTAAGATCTACTGTACACACGTCTATGATCTAATTATACACTCACTGATACAATTAGATATATGATCTATATCATTTTCATTTTCATTTTCATTTAATTTGTAATTAATTTTAAATTTTTTACTTTTATACAATGATAGTCTTTTGCGATGCCAATTATTAAAGACGCTTATTGTATCATTGACATCTATAACAAGCGGTAGATTTTCATTTTTTCTGCGTAAAATTCTACCGACGGCTTGTTCAACATTACCTTTTGGAGAAGCTAGTAATAAAGTATCCAAACCCGGGTTATCGTAACCCTCTGACGCCATTTGATACGTTGCTATTATAATTCTGCATTCGTTTGACTTTTTCAAATCAGCGGTTTTCATTCCTCCATAATAAAGCCCCACTGAATAATTTTTTAGAGAATTGAATAAGATTTCGCAATGGGCTTTACGATCCGATAAAACAAGGATTTTTCTATTGGAAGAGTGACACTGCTTAATTAATTTAATTATGTAATCGTTTCTAGACTCTATTTGTGTTATAGCAGTGATACTGGAAGGAGAGTTAACCTTTCCATTGGGTAAAAATTTAATAGTATCTTCGGGAAAATTTGAAAAATTGTATACGTGAATTTCTGGTTCTATTATCAGTAATTGTACATTTACTGCCACTTTTCCAAGAAACCACTCTAGGGTATATTCCAAACGATCGGCCCGCTTTAATGTAGCAGTAAGACCGAGATTAAATTTTGCTCCTATCTTATAAAACACATTGGAAAAAACTTTTGAACAATAATGATGTGTTTCGTCATAAATAGCCAATGAAAAATCTTTGAATGTGTCTTCGGGATAATCTTTCATTGAAATACTCTGGATCATTCCTATACAAATATGCTGAGATACATCTAGATTTTTGCCTTGAATTATCCCCGGCGAAATATTTAAAAATTTCTGTATTTGTTCTCTCCATTGTTCCATCAGTGATTCTTTATTCACTAAAATAATTGTTTTAACTCCAAGTAGATGTGCTATATAAAGACTGGCGAACGTTTTGCCCCATCCAGTGTACAAACAAGCTATGCATGATCCGTTTTTAATTAATTCACTGTGAATTTCTTGAATTGCTACTTTTTGGTATTCTCTTGGTTCAAAATTAATGGACATGTCGACTGTATATGTGTCATTTAAAATTAATTCGCCTTCACCATTGAAATATCTAGGAATATACATAAATTTATTGGTTAATTTGTATAGTGTATAATTAACGGGGACGGGTGCGCCAGGCATAAACGGCGTAACCGTTAACTCCTTTTTAAGACAAGTTCTTGAAAGGTTGACGCGTCTCCCAAAGGGCATATTTATTAAAATTTAATCATTTATGTACTTATATTTATTTAAAGAAATAATGTATACATTTTAAATGGTAAAACTACATATAATAACAGATCGGACGTTTCGTTACAATGTTAGATCTAACAATAAACGCTTTAGTGAATTGAATAACATCATAAAGAAGAAGACGGATGATGTAAATAGGTATACTGAAGATAGTCGCCAGGTTTATAATTCAATTGCCCGAACAAATGGATTTAATAGAATGATATATAATTCTTATTCGGAATTGTACAAGAAATACATGGAACTTATTGGAGATTTTGATAAATGTAGAAATTCTTTGAGGCAAAAAGAAAAAGAACTAGCTGACACTACTGAAATGTACAATAACCTCGAAGAAATTTATAATGAGAAGGTGTCAGATTTGGAAGAAGACGAGATTAAGGAAGCACTTAAATCGTAGATAAATGTATTTAAAGAAAAAATGTATATTATACTATGTAAGTATAAAACTCAAATAACTCTATGGAGGCGTAGCTCAGTTGGTTAGAGCATCGGTCTTATGAGCCGAAGGTCGTGGGTTCGAGCCCCGCCGTCTCCATAGAATTATTACATTTTTTTAATTGGCTTAAAAAATTAAAATAGGATTTAATCAACACAGATACATAGATATGGATTGCTCTATTTGCTGCGAAAAGTTCAATAACTCTAACCACCTAAAGGTGGAATGCAAGGGTTGCGACACGCCAGAAGCAGCGTGTAGGACTTGTTGCAAGACTTACATTTTGAATGCAAATAGTGACGCGATGTGTATGTTCTGTAAAACTCCTTGGGAACGGGAGTTTATGATAAACAATCTAACTAAAAAATTTGTTGATACAGACCTTAAAAAATATAATGAACATCTTTTTATGGAAAGACAGGTTTCACTGTTACCTGATACACAAAAAGACGCTATTAAAGAAAAGAAAATGAGAGACCTTAGAAAACGTAACGAAGAAGTTCTAAAAGAAAAAGACAGGCTTAAAACGTTAGCCGCTGAGCAAGATGCGATATCCCGGGCATATATCTTGGAATTAAGTAGACTTCAATATGGTACGTCTACAGAAGACACATCAACTGTAAACTTCACCCTTAAATGCTGTGCAAGCGAATGTAATGGATTTTTAGACGATAAATATCACTGCAGTATGTGCGAAATTGATTACTGTAGAATGTGCATGGAAATCAAAGAAGAAGGACACGTTTGTAACGAAGAAACTAAAGCAACTGTACAGGCTATTAGACGGCAGGCGAAGCCTTGTCCCGGTTGCGGTGAGATGATATCAAAAATCGACGGTTGCGATCAGATGTGGTGTATTTCCTGTCACATCCAGTTTTCATGGAGAACGGGCCAACAAATGCAAGGTTATAATCACAACCCAGAATACTTTCGCTGGCTGCGTGATTCAGGACAAGAAATAGAAAGAAACCCCATTGAGGCCGCGGACGCGCAAAATATTTGCGGAGTTCGAGTTGACGCCCGTTATATCACTCAAACCGTAAGAAATCTTTTCCCTACGCAACCAGGTACCGTGGGGAGCTTTTGCGAAGTGTTTAGATTTTACAGACATGTGGAATGGTTAGTTAGTACATTCCCGCGCCGCGCCGGAGAGGTAGAAAGAAGCCTTTTAAATTTAAGGGTGAGGTATCTACTGAAAGACATCGGTAAAGAACAGTGGAAATTCGAAATTCAAAAGATAGATAAACAGAATAAGAAAAATAATAAATATGAAAACATGTGGAGACTTGTATTAACTGTGTTGGAATCTAATTTTGAAAAATTTGCTATTTATACACGGGAACAACGAAACGGCGAAGATTACTTAAGAATGCTAAATGAATGTTACAAATTTAGAGATTATATCAATCAGTCCTTTATTAATGTATCAAACACATACGGATCACAGACATGTCCAGGAATAACTAATAATTGGGTCGAATCGGGTAATCTAAAGGCATATTTAAAAAGTCAAAGTCAAAGGCAAATGTTCGGAACATAATTTAAATTGCTATTTAAAAAAAATATTTACTACATAATAAATGGTAAATAAGGGAATAAAAATTGCGGTAAAATCTCATTCTAAATTGATGTCCATGTTAGACTCTTCTTACGGGAAGAAAAAACCTAAATCCGGTTCTAGAACCGGGTCTAATCTCGCCTCTAAGGCGATGAAACTTAAACATAAAGAAGGTATAAGTCTTAAAGAGGCGTGGAAAAGAGTAAGATTTGGTTACAACCCCCCAAATTTAGTAGATTATGAGTGGAACCCTAAAACTAAACGTTATAATAAAAAATGTGGTACAGGGAAAGTACGTAACCCAACGACTGGTCGGTGTGCGTCAGATGGTACTGCTAAAAAAGGAAGAACTTCCAAGCCAAAAGTTCCTAAGACAATGAAGGGTTATAAAGTAGAAATAATTATTAAACCGAAAGGTGCCGACGAACGAGTGGATCTAAAGGGTAAGAATCGCACGCACAATCTTAAAAAACTTGTAGAGTATTATAGTCAGCCGGGGTTGTTACCTCGGTTAGAATACGTCTATGATATAGTAAACACAAAGGTTACTAAAAAAATAGTTGGAGACGAAGGAAGAATAGTTTTCAAATACGATCATTTAAATGGAGACGAAAATGAAGTATCTGTAGGTATCGAAATGGCTTTATCGTTACATACCGACGGTTATTTTCCTATTACAACAAATGGCGCCGGGAGAATTGTAGACATTGAACCATACATACCAGATTCTAATCCGCTCACGCTCCGTGCTGCTAACGCGACAATATTGTCTGGATACAATGGCGCGCAGCATAAATCGAAGCCTTTTTATTAAACTTTTTTAAACACAAATGAAAAATTTAGGAAACTGCAAATCTGTTCATTTTCCGTTAGATTATATTTGTATGTGTCGTATATTTCTGAAAAGTTTTTAATTTCAATGAGTTCAAGACCGTGATTTTTACACTTTTCTATCAGGTGATCTTTATATAGAAAGTATTCAATTGAAGCCCCGCGATATTCAAAATACGTCTCCCGAGATGATTTAATCGATTTTAGCTCAAATGAATACATTCCCGGATCCTCCGCTGTTTTTATTTGTATTGTATCGTTATCAAAAGTCCCGTTATTTATAGTCAAGATGCTTGCGATGACATCTCCGTCAGCAGAAGTTCCGATTAAATAACCATTTGTCTTAAGTTTTTTAGATATCAAATTAAGTGTAATATCAATGTCATTTACAAAGTAGTGAAAAGAGAATTGACATGAAACGATGTCATATTTTTTATTATTATCCTTATTGTTTAATATATTAAGAGCAAATGGATCAATCGCTGAAATATTCCAGAAGTAACATTTCGGTACGTTAGGTAGATGCTTAACAGAGTAATACCTTTTAATTGCGCCATCAAATGAATTCTTTTCATATATACTCTTCTTATCAATATCAAAGCCGGTGACAAATTTAAGTTTCGCATTTGCCCATTTCATAATGTCACCACCTCTACCCACTGCGATGTCTAAAAGTACGTTTCCATCGGTTTTCTTTTTAGCATCAACGATTAGTTGCATCTTGACCCAGTTGTGAAATTTGCGGAGGCCTTCTAGAGATTCAGTCATAATTAATAATTTATTATGTATTATAATTTACTACTTATGATTGTACCTATACTTTATATTTTTTTGTAATAAAATTACTTCTTTTCATCGAGAGTCATAATAGCCATTGCTGCATAATTATGTAGATCCATCAACGTGTCTCGTAGAGTTTCATCCGTTACTTCAATAGTAACGTCCCTTGATGTAATTTTTGAAAACCTTTGGAGCTTATCGCCGATGCGAACTAGAACACCGACTGTGCCATACGTAGCAAAAGCGTCGCCGTAATCTTTATTTTTCCTGGCGAAAAGATCTAGGCATTCTTTCTGAATACTTCCTAGTTTCTGTACACGTTCCATTACATATTTGTATATTTCATTCCTCTAAATTATTACAGAAAATAATTATGCTTAAAATATTAAAACATTAATAATTATATACAGTCATGAATTGTAATTGCGGCAACAAGGCATTTTTCTTTGAAAAAACTACATCCGATGGAATTTTTCGCGTGTTTAAATGCGATGTACAAGAAAATAAAAAAAAGGGAAGATGTGATTTTCGCCGCACAGATAAAATTAGAGACAACGCAGCGGAGATTGTCCCAGTTCAAGAAGTGGCCCCCATTGTTGTATCTAAGGTTGTATCTAAGAATGTGACTCCAAAGGAAATGTACTTGAAAGTTTTAAATAATTATATTAAATTGTGCAAAAAAACAACACACTTACCAAAAGAATATTCTACGAATTATATAGCAAACATTAATTACATACTTAAAAGATTACATATGCCTTTCTATTTTGAAGACACTGAGAGCATTCAATCTCTTGAAACAAGGATACATAAGAATGTGCGGGTACCGTTCATTGTACACGTGAATGTATTTCCAATTAAATTAACCGAATACCCATTAGAATTAGGGGTTCCATCGGAAGTTAAAAATATCAAGAAAAGAAAGATTAAAACCAGGGTAAGACGCGAGAAACTCGATTTTAAGGATTTTATAGAAAAAGAAGAAAAAACAAAATCGGAAGCGGTCCCCGATAATAAATCGGAATGTAGCGACAGTGAAAGCGATTTATCTGAAGATAGTGACGACGATGACAACGACAAAACTTTCGACGTCGATGAATACGATTCTGAACAAGACGGCGCACCTGATGATATGGGGGCATTTAGCGATTAAATATTATTTATTAAATATAATACATTATATATATATGCTGTCAAATATATTAGATGAAAAAAGTCAAGTTAAAATCAATGAAATATTTAGTAAAATTATCTTTCCTATAAAGTGCTACGCTATCGTACTGTTGGTTATTCTTTTATTGAACTCATATTATTTATATAAAATTTCTGAAAAACTTAATTAATTTAAAAAAATGATATATTTAATTTAAAATGGAACTACCTGTCACGGATCAGGAAATTGAATTTTTTAAAAAGGATGTCGGGGATTATAACGAAATAGATACCGAAATCAAAGATCTTAAAAAGAAAATGAAACCTTATCAGGATAAAATTAAGGAACTGACTCAAAAAAAGAAACAAAAACAAGAAGAAGTTTTGAACTTTATGTCTAGTAATAATCTCGATGTGTGTCACGTTGGAGACGACTCTAAACTAGAACTTAAGAATACGGCCGTCAGTAAACCTATTACGAAGGGCGATGTTTATGATAGAATATACAAGTATTTCTCTGAAGAAACATCAAAAACTGATAATATGGATACTCAAGAAAAATCAAAGTTTTTACACGATTACA
>MDSY01013532.1_pt1 | contig 11480 bp, 13 predicted proteins | sample 811131 | NCBI WGS metagenome assembly MDSY01 (sample SAMN05326643, study PRJNA326480) | marine metagenome | isolation source: seawater | place: Atlantic Ocean: South West | collected 2010
AGTTTCTTGATTCTTTCGAAGAGGTCTTTTTTATACTTTTGGAAAACCTCGGTGGGTTTGTCGCGCGCTTCGGCTTCGACGTGTTCTCGTAGCGAAACGCCGATTAAACCCCCAGCGCTGGTGTAAAGCTGATTAGGGTTGTTTTCATCATTTTCGGAGTTGGAGATACCAGTGGTATCACCGGATCTATCTCCAGCTCTTCCATCCTCCTCACCCAACCCGAAAGCTTTCCCGGAGGCGTTGGTAGTGTTGGTATCACTATTAGTACCGTCGCTTTTGTTGTTGTTTTGGCTAGCACCTCCAATGCCTCCCCCGATCCCCCCCACCCCCAAACCCGAGTCGCGGTATAGACCGTACCCGTTTTCGATTTTCGAAAGGTCTCGTGAAGCTTTTCCGTAAATTAAACGCGTCGCGTCGTCAAAGTCGACTCGGAGTTCTCGGCCGAATTTTGAGCTCGTTAATAATGAAGTATTACCCCCGCTACTCAAAGAGTCACCATTGTTTGTAAAGTCACCCGAGAAGTCGGAGGAGTCGAGCAGTTGAGCGGCAGAATCTCTCGATCCGCCTCCCCCGCCCTTGTACAGCTTCAGCCCGATTCGCTTCAGGTCCCACGGCGAGTCGGGCAGATTATTTGATTTCGTTTTTCCATTGGGATGATGAGATTCTCGAGATGAACTCGACCCGCCCCTCCCTCCCACGCCCACTTTCGTGACCCGGGCTGCGCTGGCGTTGACGAGCTCATTTAATAGCTTGTCGAGCGTATCCGCGGGGGTTTCGTTTGAGGTTAGGGTTGGTGTGCCTGATGCGTTGCCACCGCGAACCGAGGGAGACCCTCGTGTCGACCCTGGCCGGCCGTCTCTTCGCGAAGAGGGGCTTTGATTCGCACCGCTGGTGGAGGGGAGTCCCGAGCCGCCCCGGGTAGTGGGGATCGTGGAAGACATGCCAGTTGGTCACGTACACACTCAGAACCCTAAACCCTAATCAAACACGAAAAGGATACCCAGCACGCTGCTCGGTAAACCGCGGTACGCCAAGATTCCCTCCGATAGAAAACCTTCACAGGAAAACCTGAAAAAGTTACCCTGGGAATCTGACGACCTCCGACTCGTGACCAACCACCTACCAATCCAAACCCGCTTCCCCCCAACCGGCGCACCACACCCCGTGCACGTTACCGGTTCGTCGCGACGCAACCGCGCGTTCGCGACGCGTGCGACGCACGTGTTGTTTTGAAGTGGAGTGCGCCGCTTCGCCGATTTCCAACGACGCAAACCCGCGGGGCGAGGCAGAAAAGAGATCTCGCGCGTGAAATCAAAATGCACTTTTTGCGCTGAGTCGTAACGTCCGAGAAAACGCAAGCCACACAACACCAAGCGCACGACGCCAAACACACCCCCTACCCCAATCACGATGTCCTCCAACACGCATATCACTACCGATAATCCTACCACAACACCTGCGGCGCACCAGGGCGCCGCGGGTGAGGCCTTCCCCGGCCTTCCAAACCACCTCGTCGTCTCCCACATACTCAGTCAGATCTGAGTATTTTGACGATCCCGCCGATCTCGCACGGCTGCCATCGGTGAGCCGCGGGATGCGCGATGCGGTGGCGGCGACGGGGCTGGCGTTTAATGAGCTTTTTGATTGGGATGCTGCGAATCTCGGATGTTTAAGCGCGCTGCAGCGGCAGCATCGGCGAGGTCTCCTGTTGCGTAAAGAACTCCTTTGTGAGGCAGCGGCGAGGAGCGGAAATCTCAAAGACTTGATGGCGTTGCGCGAGAACGGCTTCCCGTGGGACGCAAACACGTGCAAGTTCGCGGTGTCATACAGGCACCTCGATGTGCTTCAATGGGCGCACGCGAACGGCTGCCCGTGGAACGAGTTCACGTGCGCGTTCGCGGCTTACGGCAGACAGCTCGAGGTGCTATAGTGGGCGCGCGAGAACGGCTGCGAGTGGGGCGGGGACACGTGCGATAAGGCGGCGATAAGCGGGCACCTTGAGGTGCTGCAGTGGTTGCGCGTGAACGACTGCCCGCGGGGCGTGGATACGTGCTATCGTGTGGCGAGGGGCGGGCACCTCGAGGTGCTCCAGTGGTTGCGCGCGAACGGTTGCTCTTGGGACGAGCGGACATGCTGGTTTGCGGCTCAGTGCGGGCATCTTGAGGTGCTGCAGTGGGCGCGCGCGAACGGCTGCCCATGGAGCTGGTTGACACGCCATGAGGCGACCAAACTCGGGTACGTCGAGAACGTTTAGGTACCAGGAGTGGGATGCATCATACAACACAGAAGAATCAAATACCTTTCACTATTGCGCCTCAAACGCTGCCCTCTAACCCTAACCCTAACCCCTAATAAACCTCCGTTTGCGCGGTCTCGTCTCGCCACACCCAGGTTGCGGTTAGGGTTTTATCATCTCCCAAATCCTCGGTGGACGTGAAGCAAGGCTCTCGGAGTAACGCTTTAGTGGAACGCGATAGTTTCTGAGAGTTGATTTCGTTTTCATCAGTCTCTGGAGCTACCGCTTTCGGTAGACCGGTGACTCGCGCGTCCATTGTGACGAAGTGGTACTGGCTCCTCAACCCGGGGTAGGAGTTACTTTTACCGTACCCAGTTTTCGTGTGCGCTATACTGGACTCATCTAGAAATAATTCATACCAAGGTTTCAAACACGACCCGAGTTCTTCCTCCACCGCTCGCGTCGCGGCGACCAAAATTTCTTCGTTTGCAATCATCTTCTCGCTCAACGGTGTGCCTCGAAATCTAACCCGACCGTCACTCCACACCTGTTTCGCTTCGATCAAGATTTTATTTGCATCGTTACGAATCAATAACCTCAACACCTTGACCCTGCGAACCGCGGTGCCGTCGTCCTTGACATCTAGCGTGGTTTCCCCGCGGTCCACTTCCGTGGCGAGCTCGCTTAGCGTTTTCACTTCTGGATTATCTTCGGGATTCACTCCGTGTTTCAGCAACCAGGCGGTTAAACTCTCGACGGTGCCGCCGAGCCAAGCGTTTTCGGTAGGGGTGTAGGTGTTGGAATCATCGCTGTCTTCCGAAGCGCGTCGGGACATGGACAAGCCGCGTTGATGACCACCACGTGCCTTGACCCAGTCGAAAGAAAATGACACCCACGATTTTCTCGGGACGAGCCTTCGTGTCGGATCCAATCCAAACGAGCACGCACGAGCGGGTTTGTGTCGGTGCCTTGTGCGTGGTGGTCGATAGCGCAGCTGCGGCGTCGCGGCCGCGCACGCGCGCTCCAAACACACGCGCCACATAAAGTGACAGAGGACGGGGACAGAAGGACATGGTTTATACATGTTTCAGGGGTACATAAAATGTTTCCCATTACTATACGAGTTCTTAAGCCGGGAAAGGGATTGATTGTGCTAGAAATACGTCGATCGCTGAATTGCGATTTGTCCGCCGTGTTCCTTGTGAGTTGTTAGTGTGAGTGACTAAGTAAAATGCGTACAAGGAATTTGGTGAATCACGCCATACGAGCAAATAGTCAGAGACCCCAATTTACGGAAGTCGACGACCTAAAGCTCTATGGCACCGATGGTCTAGTTGGTTATGACGTCTGCTTAACACGCAGAAGGTCCCCGGTTCGAACCCGGGTTGGTGTAATTTTTTGTTTTTTTAGAAGCACCTTCACATGTCTTCTTTCTTCCTTGCAGTAGAAGGCTTCGTGAGGGATCCAACGAGTCTATTTCCATGTCAATCGGCGATCGGACGGCGATGTACGGGTATCAAAGGTGTCGGGGGGTGGCTGCTTCTGAGATTCATTTTTTCTCGTACTGAGCCCGAAATCGCGTAAGAATAGGTGAAATGACGTGATATTTATTGTAAGGTTGACCCTAAAGGGTCGGTCAAAATGGCATATCTGGTAGATCTTGTTCTTTGAATTGTGACGTATATCCATTAATTTTCCGAGGTTCAGTCTCGTCCCGTCCGACAACGTGAAGGCACACGCAAATGTTTTTGCGCGCCTTCATCACGATGCTCGCGCTTGAATCGAGCGGTTTCTCAAAAGGCAGGGTGAACGAGTCCGGTCGTGGCGTCCACCTTTTGCCGCATGACGAGCACGGCGACGAGCGGATCGCCGGTCCCAGAGCTGGGGTCGCTCGGACATCGAGTTATCGGATTCGCTCCAAACACGAAAAGGAAGATGCTTCGGTGCAACAGCTGCGAAGCACGTTGTCGAACTCGTTGGTCAACACGGGCATTTTGTCGGTATTTTTATGCGCGCTCGCGGACGCGGTGTACGTCTCTCCATCCCTGAACCCCACGTGCAAAGGTGCGAAAGGCGTGCAGATGGTTTTCGTAATAGAGTGGTGCTCCATGGCGTGTTTTTTTTTGGTCATCGTCGTGACGGTCATTTTGTCTACAGACATGGAAGGCGTTCCGGACGATTTGCTCGTCGCACATCTCAAGGACAACATTTTGCTGTACAGCTTCCACTACCCTCTCGCGCACGTTGGGATCATGCTGCTCGCGGTGGGGTACGGCATGGACCTGGACGAAAGGGTGGGATGTCTGTTGATTCCCTTTGGCGCAATCGCCGCGCCATGCTTTCCCGTGATAACGTTCGCCATAATGCGGTATGCGCAGATTCGAAGGCGGCGAAGCGGAGGCGGGGGGGTTGGAACACGAAGGTGAGAAGGTGGTTCTGGGAAACTCGTTCTTCACGGCGTGGGCGGATCTGCTCGTGGACTGGAAATGAAATACGTCGAAAATTAAAAACGCACGCTTTTCTCGGAAGCCTCGCACAACGACGCGCACACGACACCCTTCACGATGTCTTCCGACGCGTTACACAACGCCGATACGCTCGCGGGTGGTGGTATCACGACCGATATGAACCAGCCCGCCGCGGGGGAAGCCTTCCCCGGCCTCCCCAACCACCTGGTCGCCACGCACATCCTGAGATCTGACTACTTTGACGACCCTGCAGATCTCGCACGTCTGCCTGCGGTTAGCCGCGCGATGGACGATATGGTGGCAGAAACGGGGCTTGGGTTTGAAGAGCTTGGTGAAAATGATGCCGTAAAACTCGGAATTTAAGCGTGGTGCAGCGCCTGCAACGGCGAGGTTTTCTGTCGCGTCAAGAACTCCTTTGTCAGGCAGTGGCGAGGAGCGGACAGCTCGACAAGTTGATGGCGTTCTGCGCAGACGGCTGCCCGTGGGGCAAGTGAACGTGTTGGGCGCCTGCATGGGGCGGGCACCTCGAAGTACTGCGGCGGTTGCGTGCTAACGGTTGCCCGTGGGATGAAAATGCGTGCTCGCCCCTGTTCATCGCCGCTGAAAATGGAGACGTAGCGGTGGTGCGGGCGGAGATTGAGGCGAAAGCGGATGTCAACAAATGGCCGTCAGTGTACGCCGCTGCTAGAAACGGCCACGAGTCGGTGGCGAAGTTGCTAATCGAGGCGAAATAGGATATCAACAGTATTTCCCACCTGGCTTTGCGGGAGGGCAGGACGCCACTGTACATTGCCGCTGATAACGGTCACGAGGCGGTGGTACGGGTACTGATCCAGGCGGGCTCGGAAGTCAACAAGATAGTTGAGATGCGCCCACAATATACCAAGACGCTGCTGTGCATCGCTGCTGAAAGGAGCCGCGAGGCGGTGGTGCGTGCGTTGATTGAAGCGGACGTGGACGTCAACAAGGCGACGGATACCAGCGCGGCACCGCCATCGTACACAAAGCTGAACGGCGCGAACGGCGTGACACCGTGTTCGGCGCTGCTCTAAAAGGACACGAGTTCGTTGCACGTTTGCTGATTAAATAAAGCCAAAGCAGACATCAACAAGGCGCCGAATAAAGGGACGAATAAAGGCAAGACGCCGCTTGGCATCGCCACTGACAGGGCTCACGTGGAGATTGTTAATTTTCTCAGGAAATACCTCGGTTGGAGAGGATATGAATGAGTCGACGCGTACGCGTAGTGATGCACAAGAAGAGACGAGCAAGCGATGCAGTACTAGTCATGTAAACGAGAGATGAAATTGTGAACCTGAACTTTTATGACAAAAATTCCTTCACGATTCCTTCACCTTTCCCATTTCCTCCGTGTCCCATCACTCGGTTCGCCACAGTCCTCCGCGCCATGGCCGCCGCGACGAGCGCGGGCGTCGCCCTTCCCGCGGCGCTCCGCCCCCGCGCCACCGCTCGCGGGTACGTTTGCTTTGCTTTGTTGAGGGATTCTGAGCCTGTCGCCCGACGCCTCCCCATTTTCCATGAACCACGTGTCACGCGCTCGTGCACTCCGAAAGCCATTCGCTGACCCGCTTGCTTCCCAACCTCCACAGCCCTTCCCGCGCCGCGTTTAGGAACATAACCGCCAAAGCCGCCGCGACAACGTCTTCCCTTAGTGCCCCCCCCGCGGATGCCCCTACGGACCCGTTCAAAGCGCTTGGGGGCGTCACCGTGACGAGAGCGTCAGATGGCCAAGCCGTGGAGTTAAGTGACTACCTGCTCGAAAAGCTCTCCACATCTCCATCCAAAAACAAAACCGCCGTGGTGTACTTCATGCGCTCGTTCGGGTGATTCTTCTGCTGGGAGCTGGCCATACAGCTCCGGCGGGATATACTACCTGTACTGTTAAAAAATGAAGTGGAGTTGATTGCGGTTTCTATCGGGACGCCAGAGCGCGCGTTCGATTTTGTGAATGAAACGCAATTCCCGTCTGAAAGATTATTCGCCGACCCCGACAACGAGTGCTACTCTGCTTTAAAATTAAACAAATCGCTCGGGAATTTCTCTCAAAAGAGCACACCAGAAGGTTTGGTGGACCGGTTCAAAAAAGATGGCGCGAAAGATTTAATCGGCGTGTTAACTCGATGGAAACCCTGGATCCCGCCCAAGCCGGAACAAGGGTTTCAGCAAGGCGGAGCGTTTGTTTTTTCTTTGAATGAAAATGACCAATCGATTGAAACTTTATACGCATTCTACGATCCGTCCACCGGCGTCAACGCGCCGTTCGACGACGTGCTGGTTGCCGCAGGGTGCGGTGCACTAGGCAGGGAAGTCGAAGGCGTGCCGAGGGAACAGAGGGAGCAGGCGAGGTAGGTTGGGGGTAGAGATAGGTTGGTGGAGGTGGAGAGACGAGACAGACTTTTTGGATGACGCTCGTCGTTGCATGCCGACGCGACTCGTCACAGACATATATACTTTGTTCCCTTCGATCGCGGAACATGACGCGCGCGCGCTTAAATAGGGTCACGACAAGATGTGCTCCAAGCGCGCGCGCTGAAACGCACACGCGTGCATCGCGAACTGAAGAGGAACGAGGATAGCGAGCGCACGTCGTCTTCAGATTTAGAATTTTAAAGAAACACATGTTGTTACACCTAAACCCGAGACTGTCTCTTCTCGTCTTCTTCTTTTTATGCTTCAATATACTCTTCTCAGTTACCCGACGCGGCTTTCTGCTGCGCGATGCGCATCATGTACCTGTGGGGGTGGGGGAAAAGGTCAGTCGAGGACGGGGGAAGAAATGACGAAAAGCATGACAAAGAACAGACTCTTTTCTTTTGGCAAGAATAATGCCGGGGCGGATCGTGATTTAGGGCTGACGCGTTTGGGGTCGCGCGGTCATGCTATGTCCCTCCTCCTTTGGGTTTATCTTTCACAGACTTCAGGGTATCAAACCCATCCTTCACACGTACTCTTTGTACTGGCACTTTTCGTACACGTGCCGTTCGTGTCCGCATCGCCACGGCAGGAAGTAGTTTCCCTTTCTGCAATCGTTGAGCGGGATCAGCAGATGGGCGCAGAAATCCCGGTACGCCAAATCCACCTTCGCGTCCACTAACTGCGCCTGCGTGGCGTGCATGGTGGAACCCATCGTGGAGGGAGCCGACCAAAGGACGAACACAAAGCTGTGCGCGTCGCGATGTGGCGAACAAGGGCTAGCTGTGACGAGCTGATGACCTACATGACTATAGACTCGAAATAAGAGACTGTTTCGGTGGGCAAAATCTCACTCTGTGAAGGCCTATTAACTCGTCTTTCTAGTCGATCTCCAAAAACTCAAAAACTTGCTTGACGTTCCATTTGTCCCGTTTGGTCTCCGATTGACGCCGTTATTAACACCACTCCAAGCGCGCGTCAAGGCCGGTGAACGCCTGTGACTGTGCTTGGGAGCGCTGACATATACCGTGACACGTCTAACGACAGGAAAGAACGCGCTTGTACCGCGTGAATTCTGTCGGAAGACTTGCGTGCCTTCGATCTCCGGCGACGAAGGGAGTGTCACATTGCGAAATCGAGTGCTAAATTGGGAAGCATTGAGAGTTTGAGAGGAATTCTTGGACGGGGCGTGTCTGGGAGGGAAGGCATACACGAGTGTCTGGTCGTCGCGCGGCCCGTGCGCGGCAACACCTCCCAAGATGGCTGAAGAGGAAGCCCCCAAGGTTGTACAGAGAGACCCTGACGACATCCTGAAGGACTGGTTCAAGGCTCGAGTAGTGTCATCGTTCAAGTGCAAACCCGAAGCGGCTGATGTGCTTCTCACGAACGACGCGAACCGAGTCGCGGTGGAGACGTTTCTGAACAACGAGCAGTGCCAGCGGCTGCTGGTGTTCTCGGACCCGGATCTGAAGGCGGTACGTGTGGGTTTTTGGAGGAGCGTACTGTGACTGTTTGCGCATACGCGTGACGAACCGAACCTCTCATGCCCGATCCTCGGATCGAACACAATCGATCGCCCATAGTCATGACTCTTTCAGATTTTCGAGTCCGACTGTTTGCTCCTACATGTACTGACCCTGACCCCTACACGTACTGACCCTCCCCACCCCACTCCTAATACAAAGGCCCTGAACCCCCCTGAGAAGTTCAAAAAGAAGAGCCTGTGCTTTTTGAAGCTCACCGAGTGCGAGCTGAGCCCCGAGAACGTGGACCAAAAAGTCATCTACGGAGACTTCGGTGACGTGCCTCTTGAACATTTATCAATCCTCGCGAACGAAGTGTTCCTCCCCATGTTAACCAACCCCGCGAACCAAGTGGGCTGGCCCGAGGTCATCACCAAGGAGGTGATCGACAACCTTCACAAGTTCATCGCGAACGTTTACGTTACGATTGGCCAGACGAAGGGGAAAACTTTGTTGCCGTTGCCGCCCGGAGGGCGCGACGGGAGCGGATCGTCGTCCGACGGCGCGTCAGACGGCGAGCTCTCACGAGCGAGCTCGCCAGGCAAGGAGAACGCCTCAGGGTTCAACACCGACAAGACGGTCGATTCCAAGAAGAGTGACAAAAAATCCTCCTCCGACGCGGACACGATTCACGTTTTGGAATCCGCGGTCGTGACTTGGACGAAGCAAATAAAAGGCGTGTTGAAAACCGACCCCGAAACTGTTTTGAAGGACGGGAAGCACCCGGGCCCGTTGGCGGAGTTAGAGTTCTGGAGCGACAAAGCCGCGAACCTAAACGCGATCCACGAGCAGCTGCAAGGCGCCGAAATTCGGAAGGTGGTCAAGGTTCTGGACATGACGCAGAGTTCGTACTTTCCGGCGTTCAAACGGTTGTGTTCTGAAGTGGGAAAATCTCGCATCGAAGCTAATGACAACGTGCTGTTTTTGAAACCCCTGGACCCGTACTTTCAAAAATTAAGTTTCGGCGACGAGTTCCAGGAGTTGCCTCCGTTGTTCAGACCCATTATGCACCTCATTCTGCTAGTGTGGAAACACAGCGGGCACTACAACGCGCCGGGCCGCGCCGTGGTGCTGGTCCGCGAAATCTGCAACGACTTAATTATGCAGTCGCGATCGTACGTGCAAGGCGAGGAGATTTTCAACGTCGAACCGCCTGAAGCCGTCGCCAAGTTACAGTTGACTTTGAAGGTGTGCGGCGCGTTTAAGCAGCAGTACTTTGCGTACAAGAGTAGGACGAACCAGGAGACGCCCAAGAACCCGTGGCGGTTTCAAAACAGCGCTCTGTTTGCGAGGCTAGATGCGTTCCTCGAAAGATGCCACGACATCCTGGACCTCACCACGACCGTCCTGCAGTTCAGCAAACTGGAACGCGTCGAGGTGGGCGGCACCAGAGGAAAAACCCTCACAAACTCAGTGAACCAGATCTACGTCGACTTCCAAACCGCGTTTGAGACGTTTCAGAACGTGGAGTACGACGTGCTGGTAAGTGCCCAAAAATATCAATAAATCCTAATCACACGAGACTGCCCACCACACAAACTGACCTTTTTTCTTTTCTTTTCTTTTTTCTTTCTTTTCAGGACGTGGACGAGAAAAAGTTTGACGACGACTTTTACGAGTTTCGATCGACGGTGAAGGAATTAGAGCGCCGTTTAGGGTCTATTATCACGCAGGGCTTCGAAGACTGCCCTACAGTAGCCGCAGCCTTCAAATTATTCGATTCCTTCGAAGGCTTACTGGAGCGCGAAATCATCACCGCCGACTTGGAGAAGAAGGAGGTTGAACTCTTACGAAACTTTGGCAAGGATGTCAGAGACGTGCACAAGATTTTCGAGGGCCAGAAATCGAGCCCGGTGATTGCCAAGAATGCGCCTCCTTTCGCTGGGGCTGTTGCCTGGGTCAGAGGCCTCTCCGAACGCATCGAGCAACCCTTTGAAAAAATCCAGAACCTGTCTAAAATGGTGATGGAAACCGACGAAGCGGTTGAGATTTCTAGTTTATACGAGTCGACAAAGGCGGATTTGAAACTGTACGAGAAAGAGACGATCGCGAAGTGGATGAGCGAAACGGAAAGCACTTCGGATGAAAAGCTGAAGATGAACCTGTTGATTCCGGATGACCGGGAGACTGTTATCGACGGCATATTGCGTGTCAACTTCGACCCCATGCTCGTGAAACTGCTGCGCGAAGTGAAGTACTTTCTTTTGTTGAACGTCGACATCCCGGATGCGGCGATGAAGACGTACCAAAGAGGCGAGACGTTGCGACAACAGACTGGTAACTTGGATTTGATCGTGGTGACGTACAACAACGTGTTGCGGACGCTGCTGCCAGTGGAGCGCCCGCTCGTCTCCAAACGCTTGGAAGACCTCGACTACCACCTTCAAAAAGCCATCCACAAGATGAACTGGAACTCGCACAAAATCAACGACTACCTGCAGGAGGTTATGAGCCTGGTGAAGGAGTTGAACTTGATTTTAAGCACGATCAAGGGGAACGTGGATAAAACGAAAGAGCTCTTAAGCGAGTGGACCACGGAGCTGATGCTGCAGCGTAAGGAGGGTAAGACCTACGAAGCGGGTGAGTTCGCGGAGCTTCAGGACCAGCTTCAGCAATCGCGCGATAAAGCGATTGGCGAATCGAGTGGCAAGATTGCGAAGCTTCTCTCCGCGAGCAACAAGATCGTCGGCGTCCCTAGAGCGTCGCACGCGTGGAAGGAGTACACCGAGTACGTCAACGAAATCGTCATCGACGGATTTTCCTCCGCTATTTTGGCGAGTACTAAATACCTGATGGACCAGGTGGACCCCGAGACGATTA
>MDSY01002059.1_pt1 | contig 11479 bp, 11 predicted proteins | sample 811131 | NCBI WGS metagenome assembly MDSY01 (sample SAMN05326643, study PRJNA326480) | marine metagenome | isolation source: seawater | place: Atlantic Ocean: South West | collected 2010
AGTTATGACTGATGAACGTGCCAATTACTGGCTTCCCGTTGATCAATATATAGGGGGAGTTGAACATGCCATCCTACATCTTCTATACGCACGTTTTTTTCATAAGCTAATGCGCGATTTAGGTTTATTAAAATGTGATGAACCGTTTACTAATTTACTCACTCAGGGAATGGTATTGAAAGATGGCGCTAAAATGTCTAAATCGAAAGGTAACACTGTTGACCCGCAATCTTTAATTGATGAATACGGGGCAGATACGGTTCGTTTATTTATGATGTTTGCATCACCTCCTGAACAAAGTCTTGAATGGAAAGATGAAGGTGTTGAAGGTGCGCATCGTTTTTTAAAAAGGCTATGGAAATTTGCGAGCACACATATTAATGAAGGGAAATCTCCAGCTTTAAACCAAACATCAATGACTGATGCGCAGCGTGAGTTACGTCGTAAAATTCATATGACAATTGATAAGGTAAATGATGACATTGGTCGTCGGTATACTTTTAATACTGCAATTGCAGCGGTAATGGAAATGATTAATGCGCTGTTGCGCTCTAAATTAACAAATAATAATGACCATGCAATTATGCGCGAAGGAGTTGAAACCGCAATTCTGCTACTTTCCCCAATTGTCCCACATATAACTGATGCACTTTGGGTTGAACTCGGTCATAGCGAACCCCTAATTGATGTGCCCTGGCCCAAATCAGACCCGAATGCATTAGAACAAAATGAGATAGAAATGGTTGTTCAAATTAACGGCAAACTCCGCGGGAAGATTACTGTTACAAAAAATGCCGAACAAAAACAAATAGAAAATCAAGCAGTTGAAGATGAAAAAGTAAAACAAAATTTAAAAGGGAAAACAATTAAAAAAATCATCGTAATCCCAGAACGTCTAGTGAACATCGTGGTGTCATAGGGTAAGATACAAAGCTAATAACTTATTAAAGCTGGCAAGAGGAAAACTAATGAAGGCCCGTCTGTTGTTGATTTATATTTTGTTGTTAACCACGGCATGTGGTTTTCATTTACGTGGTTCGCAAACAACAAAAATTAATATTGATAATGTTTTTATTAATGGCGGTTCCGCATTGGCAGCAGAAGTTAAATCTCAATTTATAAATTCTGGTGTATCTCTTGCAACATCAGCACAAAGTGCTGCCCATATCGTGACATTAAAGGAAACAAATTTTGAAAAATCAGTACTAAGCGTTTCGCCAACAACAGGGAAAGTGGAAGAGTATCAAATATTATTTCAGGCAAAAATAGATGCTATGCGTGCAGATGGTACTTATATCGTTGAAAATGAAAAAATAACCGTGACTCGAGACTTTGCCTTCGATGAAACTGAGGTACTAGGTGAATTCTCAGAAGAATCGATCATTCAGGAAGATTTAGTACGTCGTGCTGCAAGCCAGATCCTTCGTAGACTTCAAGCATTACTGTCCTCATCTAAATAATAAAGCACTGCAATAAATGAGATTGCGCCCCGAACAACTTAAAACACACTTAGAACGTTCAGGCAAAATGCCTGTTTACTTTGTGAGCGGTGATGAACCATTACAAAAACTCGAGAGTATTGACCTGATAAGAAATCATTATCAAAAACAAGGTTATGATGAACGCATTATATTTGAGGTGAATAAATCATTTGATTGGAATCAAATTAATGAGGCGAGCAGTAATTTATCATTATTTTCAAACAATAAGATTATTGAATTAAGGATGGCAGCACCTAAGCCTGGGAGGCAAGGTGGAATTTTCCTACAACAATATGTTGAAAACGAAAATAACGACACTGTACTTATAATTAGCTCAGATAAAATCGACAAAGGCACACAAAATAATAAATGGGTAAAAGCGATTGATAAAGCCGGGTTGATGATACAAGTCTGGCCAATAGGACCGGCCCAGCTACCCGGCTGGATACAAGCTCGGATGCAAAATAGACAGAAAAAAATTACGCATGATGCAGCTAGGTTAATTGCTGAACGCGTTGAAGGAAACTTGCTAGCGGCTCAACAGGAAATTGAAAAACTACTATTATTAATTGAAAAAGATCGTATCGATATTGAAGATATTATGGGCGCAGTAGCAGATAGCTCGCGCTACAATGTTTTTGATATGTTGGAAAGTGCATTTGTTGGTAATATTGATAGGACATTACTTATGTTAAATGGTCTAAAAAATGAAGGCACGGAACCGCTCCTTCTTTTTGGCGCATTAATGTGGGAATACCGTAGACTATGTTCAATTGCCTATGAGTATGAAGCGGGAACTCAATTAGAAAATATTTTTAGGTCTTATCGAATCTGGGATCAGAAAAAACGCCCGATAACTTCAGTTTTAAAAAGACACACAAGTAAATCACTTGATCGATTATTAAACTATTGTGCGGTAATTGATAAAACATTAAAAAGTGGTCAGAGAGATAGGGCATGGGATCAGTTCAGTACATTATTATTAGCAATAGCGGGTATCAATACGGATAAATTGCAAATATCATAAAGTAAATATATTTAAATAATCAGATGGATATAAATAAATACATAAACACATTGGGTAAACAAGCATATGCTGCTTCACGTCTTATGGCATCTATTTCATCTGAAATGAAAGATAAGGCACTGAATGCTATTGCAAAAGAAATTATTAAAAATAAGGATCGTTTAATTGAAATTAACAACAAGGATTTACAAACAGCAAAAAAATCTGGCTTAGAATCAGCGCTACTCGATAGGCTTGAATTAACAACAACAAGAATTGAGGCAATGGCTGACGGACTTAAACAGGTAGCTGACCTTGAAGATTTAATCGGTAAAACATCGGAATATGTTGAACAATCAAGCGGGATCAAGGTTGGCAGAATGCGTGTCCCACTTGGGGTGATTGGAATTATTTACGAATCACGCCCCAATGTTACCGCCGATGCTGCTGGGCTTTGTCTAAAATCAGGCAACGCGACTATCCTGCGTGGCGGTTCTGAGGCAATCGAATCTAATCAGGCCATCGCTAACTGTATCCGCGCAGGCCTTAAAAGTACGGGTCTTCCAGAAAATGCGGTTCAGTTAATTGAGACTACAGATCGTGAGGCAGTTGGTGAGCTGCTACATATGTCTGAGTATGTTGATGTAATTGTCCCTCGCGGTGGCAAGGGTCTAATTGAAAGAGTTAGTGCAGAAGCGAGGATGCCGGTTATTAAGCATCTAGATGGTATTTGTCATGTCTACATTGATGATGATGCTGATATTGAAAAAGCAATCAATATTGCTTACAACGCAAAGACTCAGCGATACGGAACCTGTAATACGATGGAATGTTTATTAGTGGCACGTTCGCTAGCAAAAACTGTATTAGAAAAATTAGGACCAATGTATCAGCAAGAAAAAGTTGAAATACGCGGTTGTGAGGAATCAAAAAAAATATTAGGGGATATCAAAATTGCCAGTGATGAAGATTACGGAACTGAATATTTAGCGCCTATCATGTCACTTAAGATAGTCAATGATATTGATGAGGCGATGCAACACATAGATAAATTCGGTTCAAAACATACTGATACTATTGTTACAGAAAATAAATCAAAGGCAGAACGTTTCCTTCGTGAAGTTGATTCAAGTTCGGTCATGCTAAATGCGTCAACTCGTTTTGCAGACGGATATGAGTATGGTCTCGGCGCTGAGATTGGAATCAGCACAGATAAATTTCATGCTCGCGGTCCCGTTGGCCTTGAGGGATTAACATCACAAAAATATATTGTGCTTGGCGATGGAAATATTCGTTCATAACTGATGCAGTTTATTGGATTTCTTGGCGGTACTTTTGACCCAATTCACAATGGGCATATTCATCTTGCTATCGAGGTACAAAAGAAATTAAAGCTTGATGAAATAAAATTAATCCCTGCAAATATTCCGCCTCACCGCCCGATGCCTATTGCTACTTCTGCTAACAGAAAAAAAATGGTGGAACTCGCAATTCATAATGAAAAAAAATTATCAATTGATCTTCGCGAAATTGAAAATGAAAATATATCTTATACGGTTAACACACTAAAATCATTACGTGCTGATTTTTTAGATGACGCTTTATTTCTAATAGTCGGCGAAGATGTTTTTAATCTGATTGATAATTGGAAAGATTGGGAATCGTTATTAAATTATTCACATATTATTGTTGCAACAAGACGACCTGAAAAAAAAGATAGTATGTCTGATAAACTAAAGAAGTGGCGAGATGATAATAAGACAGATGATATAAAAATTTTGAAATCAACTTTGTTTGGTTACATTTTTTATATCGATATACCAATTGTTGAAATTTCTTCAACCATGATAAGACAATGTTATAGTACAAATGAAACTATGGATGAGTATTTACCTTCTAATATCATCACATACATAAAAGAAAATAACCTTTACATAGATAATTAATGGATATAAAAAAATTATTAAATATTGTGTTAGCCTCACTTGAAGACGGCAAAGCAGTTGATGTAGATTTATATGATGTAAAAAAACTAACTAGCATGTCGGATTACATCTTAATTGCGAGTGGTAATTCAAGAAGACAAGTTAGTGCACTTGCCGATAAATTAATACAATCCGTAAAAGAAAATCAGTTTAAAACTTTGGGTGTTGAGGGAAAAGCCGAAGGAGAGTGGGTACTAGTTGATCTGGGCGATATTATTGTACATATCATGCACCCCAGTAGCCGCGAATATTATCAGCTTGAAAAACTCTGGAGTAAATAACTATTAAAAAACATAGTCTTATAGCTTATGCGCCTTAATCTCATTGCAGTTGGTAAACGTATGCCAATATGGGTAGATACGGCATTTATTGAATATTCAAAACGACTTCCTAAAAATATTAATTTTAATTTAACTGAAATTACCCCTGCTAACCGAAATAAAAATAGAAACTCAGATGAGTCAAAAAAAATAGAAGAAAAAAAAATTAATGCGGTTATTTCATCTGATGATCTCGTAATAGCATTAGATGTAAAAGGAAAACTAATAAGCAGTCTTTCCCTTTCAAAAAAATTGAATACTTGGATTGATAATCAGCAACAGATTAGTATTCTAATTGGTGGGGCAGATGGGCTAAGTTCATCAATAAAAAAAACAGCTGATGAAATCTGGTCCTTATCTGAGATGACATTACCTCATGGCTTGGTAAGAATTATAATAATTGAACAACTTTACCGTGCTTGGTCAATTATCAGCAACCACCCCTATCACCGCGAATAAATAATCTGTTTTGGTATGAAAATATATCTTGCATCTAGATCGCCTCGTCGTCATGAATTATTAAAACAGATTGATGTCGATTTCGAGGTTATTGATATCGACATTGATGAGTCAATTAAAAAAGGTGAGTTGCCAATTGATTACGTACGCCGTATCTCTATACAAAAAGCAAGAGCTGGAAAAAAAATTGCTAAAAAATCTTATCCGGTAATCGCAGCTGATACAGCGGTTGCCATTGGTAATTCTATTTTAGGAAAAGCTACTTGTAGTGAAGAGGCAATGTCTATGCTAAATAAATTATCAGGACTAACCCACACTGTTTTATCTGCAGTTAGTGTAATTGGTAAAAAAGAAATAACTAAGGTGAATATAAGTAAAGTTACTTTTAAACCATTAAGTGATAATGATATTGCCAACTACTGTCAAACTAATGAGCCTATTGGTAAGGCAGGCGGTTATGCAATACAAGGTAAGGGTGCATTGTTAATTGAAAAATTAGAAGGGAGTTATAGTGGAGTGATGGGATTGCCGCTTGATGAAACCCATCAGTTATTAGTTGAGTTGCTCAATTAAATCACAACTTCATCAACTCTAAACAATAACCGTAATAATGATCAACGATATAATAATAAATTGTTGACCAATCAGGCTTGCCCTTATCATCGGTAGGCCACCACATTTTTCTATTACGCCAATAATCATGAAAATGCTCACCACATAATGTGATCACTTCATTGCTTGATGCCTGACCACTACCTTTTTTATTACTAGATTCGAAATAATTATCAAGAACATCCACATAAGCATCTTTCAGTATTGGCTTATTATTTTCCTCTCTTTTTAAGCGATTTACTGAAGATGCAAAATTATCGCCAAGCTCAACAATACGATCAGCAAGTTGCTCGCCCTGAAGCATTGCCTGTGCTTTTTGACAACTTTCTTGCTCACCCTCATTGCATTGGCGTTGATGATACTCCCGTAACGAATCAGCTTGAGCCAATGAATATATGAAAAAATAAGCTGTTATAAAAAGAAAATATTGGAGTGTGCGTAATGGCATATAAATTGTTAATCTATTTAATTGAGTCGTAGCATAATACAACATCAGCAGATAGGAAAATTTCGTATAAATAACAAATTATTGAAATAATTTTCTATTTTTTCGATATTAGATTTTTCAGACTCATTTTTGACAGCGCGTTGTGATATCGGTATAAGGTGTGCCCAAGATGAATCACAATAATAAGAATTACCTACGCGCTAGCAGTAAATAAATAACTAAGAGAGGAAACTTCAATGATTTCAAGTGCTTTTTTGCCTATTGGGTTAGGATTATTCGGTCTTTTTGTCGCTGTTCTTGTTTTTTTAAACATAAAAAGTGCCCCAGCTGGCGAAGGTAAAATCAAAGAAATTTCAGATGCCATTCATCTTGGCGCAATGGTCTTTATGAATAGTGAATATAAACGGCTCGCAATATTTTGTGTCGTCTGTATTACTGCGATATGGATGTCAGAGTTGGGTAAAAATACTGCTTTGGCGTTTTTGCTTGGGGCTATATGTTCAGGTTCAGCTGGTTACTGGGGAATGTATACAGCTACTCACGCAAATGTCAGAACTGCTGTTGCAGCAAATACTAAAGGAGCGGCAACGGCACTAAACATTGCCTTCTTCGGTGGCTCAATCATGGGGCTAACTGTTGCCTCAATGGGGTTATTTGGTATTGGTATTTTATATTATTTTTTCGCTGGCGATCCTCACACTTTGCATGCCATTGAAGGCTTTGCAATGGGCGCATCTTCAGTAGCATTGTTCTCGCGTGTTGGTGGTGGCATTTTTACTAAAAGCGCGGATGTCGGTGCTGACTTGGTAGGTAAAGTTGAAGCCGGAATTCCTGAAGATGACCCAAGAAATCCTGGCGTGATTGCCGATAACGTCGGTGATAATGTCGGTGATGTTGCTGGTATGGGTTCAGATATTTTTGAATCTTATTGCGGGTCTATGATTGCAACCATGGCACTTGCAGCAACCATGGCCTCAACTACCATTTTTGATCTATCTCCTATTGGTGGTAAAGAGACGTTGACATTTATGCCATTAGCCTTAGCTTCAATTGGCCTAATCTGCTCAATGATTGGAATTTACTCTGTAAAACTTTTCTCTTCAAAGAGTCCGGAAGTTGCCCTTCGAATAGGAACAATGGGTTCTTCAATTATATTTATAATTGCTGCATTCATTTTAATTAAAGAACTAGGAGTATCGGTTAATGTCTGGGTCGCTGTTTTAACTGGTGCTGTTGGTGGAATTGTTATTGGTCTTGTCACAGAATATTACACAGGTGGCTCACCTATTAGAAAAATAGCGCAAGGCGGTGAAACTGGTCCGGCTACCATAATGATTACCGGTCTTGCGGTGGGAATGCAGTCCGTTGCCATACCCGTTATAACAATTTGTGCAATCATTTTTATTTCAAGTCACTTCACGGGTCTCTATGGTGTGGGTATTGCAGCCGTCGGTATGTTAAGTACAGTTGGGATAACAATGGCAATCGATGCATATGGCCCGGTTGCAGATAATGCTGGTGGGATTGCTGAAATGGCTGAACTTGGAAAGGAGACACGCCAGATTACTGACTCACTTGACGAGGTTGGAAATACTACTGCGGCAATTGGAAAAGGTTTTGCAATTGGTGCAGCGGCACTTGCAGCATTAGCATTAATCAGTGCATATATAGAAAAAGTATCACTTGGTAATGAAGACTTTATATTAAAAATAAATGACCCAATAGTTTTAAGCGGTATGTTCCTTGGTGCTATCTTCCCCTATCTGGTCAGCTCAATCACCATGACTGCAGTTGGTGATGCTGCATTTGATATGATTAAAGAAATACGACGTCAATTTAAAGAAATCCCTGGGCTAATGGAAGGTACAGGTAAACCGGACACGGCAAGATGTGTTGATATTGCAACACGTGCAGCATTAAAGCGTATGATTTTACCAGGTTCACTTGCTGTTCTTGCACCCGTTGTAGTTGGTTTTGGTCTGGGCCCTCAAGCCTTGGGTGGAATGTTAGGTGGTGCACTTATCTGCTGTGTGATGATGGCGCTTATGATGGCGAATGCTGGCGGCGCATGGGATAACGCAAAGAAATTTGTTGAAAAAGGTAATCTTGGCGGCAAGGGTTCCGAAGTTCATAAAGCGGCAGTTGTTGGCGACACTGTTGGTGACCCACTAAAGGATACCTCAGGACCATCAATGAATATTCTAATTAATGTTATGGCAATTGTTAGCCTGGTAATAGCGCCACTATTAGTTTAAAAATAAAGCTGTCTTAATTTGATGCGGCTTTTTTTACTAAAGTCGCACAATTTGATCTAACATAACTTGTGCATCAAGATAATCAGGTTCAATTCTTATTTTTCTCTCGCCGTCTATAAATAACAAACTAGGTAATGATTTTAAATCGAGGCTTTTAGACTGCTGAATTTCTTCTTCTAAAATTTTATCTGTCTCTGTAGATCTGACATCCTTTGAAAATTTATTTTTATCAGCACCGATCTCTTCTGCTAAATTAATCAGTGTTTCATAATCCGACGGGTTACGTGCCTCTAAGTAATAGGCTTCTTGTATTGCCAGAGTCATTGCTGTATCAAATACATCTTTTTGTTTTCGAGCTGCAATAACTGCACGACATGCAGGATAAGTACTACGGCGCGGTTTACATTTTTCCCAAAAATCATAATTAAATTTAGTTTCAGGAACCTGCTTTTCGATAGCGCGCCAGTTTTGCAATACATACTCACGGGTATTTTCAGGCATCGGCAAATCACTATCGGGAGCAAGACCACCTAATAGACGAATAATATTTATTTCTTTTGGTAACTCTTCTATTAAAGTATTAAGTGACAATCTGAAAGCCCAGCACCAACTACACATTGGGTCATGAACATAATAAAGTGTTTTTGGCACGACTAATCTTAAGAGCTATAGTTTAAAGTCTGTGTTTAGAATTTTTGTCACGGATTTATTTTTAAGTGTTACGTATTCCGGCATTCCGTTTTTATAGGGCGGATAGTCTTCACCTTCAATCAATGGCAATAAATAACGACGGCATGCTTCGGTAATACCAAACCCGTCATCTGTTATAAATTCCTTTGGCATCATCTTTTCAATATTAGCAACATCTTCAAGTTTAGCCTTGCCAATTTCCCATACATAAGGACTATCTGATTTTCTGACAATTGATGGCATAACTGCATTCTCACCGGCAATAGCCATATCAACAGCTGCTTTACCTAAAGCATAAGCCTGTTCAACATCTACTTTCGAAGCGATATGCCTTGCTGAACGTTGCAAATAATCTGCTACCGCCCAATGATATTTATAACCCAGTGCATCCTGAATCATATTAGCAACAACAGGTGCTGCCCCGCCAAGTTGTGAATGTCCAAAAGCATCTCGCGTACCCTGTTCTGCAAGAAATTTTCCATCGGGCCAACATGCGCCTTCAGATACAACAACAGAACAATATTCATATTTTTTTACATTGGTATCAACCTTTGCCAAAAAAGCTTCTTGATTAAATTTTATTTCCGGGAAGAGAATAACAACGGGTATATCATTTTTTTCATCTGCTGCTAAACCACCAGCAGCTGCAATCCAACCTGCGTGACGACCCATTACCTCAATTACAAAAACTTTTGTTGATGTCTTTGCCATAGATGCAACATCATAAGAGGCTTCTCTTGTAGAAATTGCAATATACTTCGCAACTGAACCAAAACCAGGACAGACGTCCGTGATTGGTAAATCATTATCAACTGTTTTTGGAATATGAATTGCCTGAATTGGAAAATTCATTTTCTCTGAAAGCTTTGAAATCTTATAACAAGTATCAGCAGAATCACCGCCACCATTATAAAAAAAATAACCGATGTTGTGCGCCTTAAATATATTTATCAGACGTTCATATTGCGCGATGTTTTCTTCAAGTCCTTTCAGCTTGTATCGGCATGAACCAAAGGCGCCTGATGGCGTAAATTTTAGAGCCGCTATATCAGCATCTGTCTCCTGATTTGTATCTATCAGGTCTTCTGTTAGTGCGCCAATGATGCCGTTTCTGCCTGCATAAACATTGGCAATTTTTTCAGGATGCTTTCTTGCTGTTTCTATAACGCCACATGCGCTAGCATTGATTACAGATGTAACCCCGCCAGATTGTGCATAGAATGCGTTTTTTGCATCAGTCACGAAAAATTTCTCCCTTAAATCAGATATTTTATGAAAACAATATACGAAAAATTCGGTCTATACCATTGTGATAGTTTACAATGATAATCAGCGCAAAAGGTAATTATGTTTTCATTAATAACAAGCAAAATAATTTAAAATGTATTTTTCTGCCCATAATCTAAAGAAAATAAGAAGAGGGTTAATTTTCTTATTTATTTTGTTGGCAAGCACGTTATTTGCGGCTAGTGAAAATATTAGTTTGCCTGATTTTGGCGACTCCGCAGGCAGTGTTATCTCGCCTAGTTATGAACGAAGACTTGGACAAATGTTTTTAAAGCAAGTTCGTCATTTCTCTACTATCATAAATGACCCGGAAGTTGAATCATACATCCAATCGCTCGGGTATGACTTAAGTTCACACAGCGATAATACCGAACAGCCATTTACGTTTTTCGTTATTGATAATCCAACAATTAATGCGTTTGCCGGACCTGGCGGGATGATTGGGATTAACAGTGGCGTAATTCTCAATTCTGAAAGTGAGAGTGAATTAGCAGGTGTTGTTGCTCACGAAATTGCACACGTTACCCAAAGACATCTCGCTCGTACTTTTGAAGAAGCTAAAAAATATTCTCTTCCAACTGCTGCTGCAATGATTGGGGCATTGATTATCGCTACGCAAGACCCGGCTGCAGGACAAGCAGCAATTACTAGTATCGCTGGGTTTAATATACAGAATCAGATAAATTTCACGCGTGAAAACGAAGAGGAAGCTGATCGAATAGGTATTAATTTATTGGCGAAGTCAGGCTATGACCCACTTGGTATGCCGTTATTTTTCGAAAGACTACAAAAACTATCAAAGTTCTCACAAAGCAATGCGCCTGAATTTTTCCGAACCCACCCCTTAACTACATCTCGTATTGCGGATTCAATTGCAAGAGCTGAATCTTATCCTAAAAAAAATTATGAAAATTCACATGCTTATGAGCTTATAAG
>MDSY01005751.1_pt1 | contig 11479 bp, 14 predicted proteins | sample 811131 | NCBI WGS metagenome assembly MDSY01 (sample SAMN05326643, study PRJNA326480) | marine metagenome | isolation source: seawater | place: Atlantic Ocean: South West | collected 2010
GTCGGATTCGAACCCACGAACGAGTTGCCCCGTTGCTGGTTTTCAAGACCAGTGCTTTCGACCGCTCAGCCACCTCTCCGTGTAAGTTATTAGCAACTTAATACTATCAATACAGACAAATAACAATATGGATTTTTATTCAATCTAGTCTTGGGTTTTTTTTTGTGTTAATAAAAAAAATGCTTAAAAAACTAATAATTTTTTATATTTTTTTAATACTAACATTATCACAAAGTAATGTTTTCTCGAGTATTACTGAGTTTGACCATTGGATCAAAAATTTTAAAAATGAAGCTATTAAATCTGGAGTTTCGAAGGAAGTTGTTGATGAAGTAATGTCCAATGCTGTATTCTTACCAAAAGTTATAAAGTACGATAGATTTCAACCTGAGTTTTATGAAGATACCCATACCTATATAAAAAAAAGAACAAATAAAAAAAAAGTTAAAAATGGATTAGCTTTATATAAAAAAGAGAAATCAACAATAGACAAAATTGAGAAGGAATTCTTAGTTGAAAAAGAATTATTACTAGCACTTATGGGAATTGAAACTAATTATGGAAAATATTTAGGAAAAATGGATATTATTTCTTCTTTAGCAACTTTAAGTTTTGACAAAAGAAGAAGTGAATTTTTTACAAAGGAATTGATAATACTATTAAAACTTGTAGATCAAAAAATTATAGATAAAAAAATATTATTTGGCTCATGGGCTGGTGCTTTTGGTAACTTTCAGTTTATGCCCAGAACAATTAGAAATTACGCAATAGATTATAATAAAAATACTACAATAGAATTAAAAAAAACAGAGGACTCTTTTGCGTCGGCTGCTAACTATCTCAATAAGATAGGGTGGAATAAAAATACTCCATGTTTTAAAAAAATTAATTTAAATAAAAATATACCAAAAAAATATCTTAATTCTTCAGCTGCAAATATTAAAAATAAAAACAAGGTTAAATATTTTAAAAAATATATTAAAAATTATAACGATCTTACAATTAATAAAAATTTAAAAGCAGCTATCATAACTCCTGATATTGATATAATACCTGGTGCTAATACATACACACCAGCTTATTTAATATTTGCTAACTATGAAAAAGTTTTAAATTGGAACAGATCTTTAAGGTTTGCGCTTGCAGTTTGTACGTTAAGAGATAATTTAAAAAATGAAATATAAAATATTTTTTTTTCTTTTGATTAGTTCATGTGTAAACAATACATACACACAAAAAAGTAATTTTTTATATTCAGCAAAAGGCTTCGCTTTAATAGAGAGACAGATAACTGAATATGCTAATACTAGTTTTTTAGTTTCACATAATAAATTAAAATTAGGTACGAAAGTTAGAATTTCCAACCCATCTAATAAAAAATTTATTGAAACAGTAGTAAAAAAAAAAATTAAATATAATGATTTTTATAAAGTTTCAATATCTGAAAACATTGCCAAACAACTTAGTTTAAATACTAGTTTTCCGTACGTAGAAATAACAGAAATAAGATTAAATAAATCCTTCATTGCCAAGAAGGCAATTACTGAAAATATTGAAAAAAAAATTGCAAACAAGGCTCCAGTTACCAAAATTAATATAGATAATTTGACAAATCCAAAAAAGACTAAAAAAAATAAAAAAGATACTTATTCAATTTTAGTTGCTGAATTTTATAATTTTAGATCGGCTGAAATATTAAAGGAGAGATTAAAGACTATTTTAGTGAACTCTAATTACCAATTAATATATATTAATAAAAAAAATAATAAATCATACCAGTTATTAATGGGCCCATATAATACTATAAATAAACTTAAAAATGACTACATTAGCTTAAGTGATTCAAATTTTGAAGATCTTGACATAAAAATTAATGATTAAATTTCTAATATTTATTTTATTATTATCTAATACGTTTGCTTACGCTGAACCTAACATCAAAGCACGGACAGCAATACTTGTAGACTACCAGTCAGGGAAGATTTTATATGAGCTTCAGCCAGATCATAGTATACATCCAGCCTCTATGACAAAAATAATGACTGCGATAGTGGCATTTGACCTACTAACTAATAATAAAATATCTTTAGATGACATGGTTACAATATCTGAAAAAGCTTGGAGAATGTCACAAGCTGGATATTCATCTATGTTCATAATGGTTAACGATGAAATTTCAATAGAAGATTTATTAAGAGGCATTATCATAGCTTCTGGGAATGATGCATGTGTAGCTCTTGCAGAGGGTATTGCAGGTACAGAAGAAAATTTTGTTTCTTTAATGAATGAAAAAGCACAAGAGATTGGTATGAATTCAAGTAATTTTTCAAATACATCTGGTATTAACAGTCCGGACAATTATTCTACCGTAAGAGATATCGCTTTGATGTCAGCATATTTAATAAGAAATTATCCAACTTATTACGAATATTTTAAAGAAACAGAATTTACATGGGAACGTACAGGAGGAAATCCCATTACTCAGGGTAATAGAAATACATTACTTTATAAAAATATAGGAGTAGATGGAATTAAGACAGGTCATTTAGCAGTCGAGGAATACTCTTTAGCAAGCTCAATTAAAAAAAAGACAAGAAGACTGATTGCTGTTGGAAGTGGATTCAAAACTAATTCACTAAGAGCTAGTCAATCGAGAAAACTACTAACTTGGGGACTTACGAACACTGAAACATTTGAGATATCTAAAAAAAATGAGACTTATTTTGAAATAGAAACATGGCTTGGCAAAAAAAACATTGCAAATGGCTATACAAAAGAAAATATTTATACAACTATAAACAAAAAAAATTTAAGAAATTTTAATGTATTTTTAGAATATTCTGGCCCAATAAAAGCACCAATTGAAAAAGATGAAAAAATTGCTTTTATAAAAATTTTCAATAAAGATGAATTGGTTAGAAGCGTTCCAGTTTTTGCAGCTGAAAAAGTTAGGAAGGTTAATTTTTTTGTAAGTTTATTAACTTCTTTTAATTATATGATTTGGGGAGATGCGTAAAAAAAAATTTTACTTTATTGTTTTTGAAGGTGTTGAAGGAACTGGTAAAAGTTATCAAATTGACAAGCTTTTTAAAAATTTAAAAAAAAAAATTTTGATATTGTTAAAACTAGAGAACCAGGTGGATCTAACACCGCTGAATTAATTAGAAAGTTAATTTTTTCAAAAAACGCAAATCAATTTGATAGTCTCACAGATTTTTATCTTATGTGCGCTGCTAGAAATGAGCATATAAAAAAAAAATTATTAAGAGCAAAAGAGAAAAAGAAAATTGTTATATGTGATAGGTTTACAGATTCCACTTATGCATATCAAGTAATAGGTAATAAAATAAAAAAAAACTTTAATTTACTTAATCAAAATTATATTTTAAATGGTCTAAAACCTAATTTGACAATTGTTCTAAAATCCAGTTTTGCATCAATTCATTTTAGAATAAAAAAAAGAGTAAGATTAAATAAATTTGATAAATTAAAAACTGGTTTTTATAGAAAAGCACAAAACGCTTTTATTAAAAAAGCCAATAAAAATAAAAATTATCATATATTTGATTCAACTAAGAACACTCCAGATTTAGAAAAACAAATACTTAATCTTGTTATTTCAAAAATAAAATAATTTAAATGTTCAAAATTGATAATTATTCATTTCTTTCAACAAAACTAATTTCTTTAGATGTTCATTTGAATGAAATGATAAACTTATATGATTCTGGTAATTTTCCAAAAGTACTCCTCTTAAATGGACAAAAGGGATTAGGTAAATTTACCTTAGCTTTTCACTTTCTCAATTACATATACAGTAAAAAAGAAAAATTTTCATATAATGTGCAAGAAAAAATAATAAATATTAAATCTTTTTTTTACAATTCAATCTTAAATCTATCCTGTGCAGATGTTCTTTTTCTTCAAGCAGAAGAAGGAAAAAATATTAAAATAGACAATATAAGAGATTTAAAAAATATACTTTCAAAATCATCTTTATCTAGCAGTCCAAGATTCGTAATTATTGATGAAGTTGAATTTCTTAACAAGAGCTCTGTAAATGCTTTGTTAAAAACTTTAGAGGAACCTAGTGATGACAACTATTTTATTCTTATAAATAATCAACAATTAGATCTTGTTGAAACTATTTCTTCTCGATGTTTAAAAACTAATATTTATTTAGATTTGCAGCAACAAAGAAAAGTTATCGATTATTTTATTGAGAATAAAAAAACTATTCTTGCCATGGATTATTATAAAAATTTAACACCAGGTTTACTATTACAGTATAGTGAACTATCTAATAAGTATAAAATTACTAATGAAGATACCATTTCATCAAAATTATATAATCTTTTGCACGGCTATAAAAAAGATAAAAATAAAGCTTTAATAAACATGTCTATCTTTTTAATTGATCAATTTTTTTATGATTTAATTCAGAAGAATAAGAATAAAATTGAGTTTTTGTCGCATTTAAGACTAACTATAATTAACAAGATCAATAATTCAGTGTTATATAATCTTAACATAAGCTCAGTTTTAAACTTAATAGAAATTAAACTAAAAGATGTCAGATGATAATTTTTACATAACTACTCCGATTTACTATCCTTCAGGAAATCCACATATGGGTCATGCATACTCAAGCATTATTGCTGATGTTTTTGCAAGATTTAAACGTTTAGAAGGAAAAAAAGTATTTTTTTTAACGGGTACGGATGAACACGGTTTGAAAATTCAAAGAGAAGCCGAAAAAAACAATAAAGACACTAAAGTTTTTTGCGACGAAGTTTCAACTAAATTTAAGAATTTAACTAAAGTTTTAAATCTTTCTATTGATGATTTTATTCGTACTACAGAAAAACGACACCATGATTCTGTCAAAGCAATGTGGAATAAACTTGTTGAATCTGGAGATGTCTATTTATCAAAATACTCAGGCTGGTATTCTGTTTCAGATGAGGCTTATTATACTGAAGATGAGATAATTGATGACGGAGCTAAAAAAATTTCAAAGTCTTCTGGCTCTAAAGTTGATTGGTTTGAGGAGGAGTCATTTTTTTTCAAATTATCAGCATGGCAAGAAAAACTTTTAAAACATTACAAGGACAATCCAGATTTTATTTCACCTAAGTCTAGGAATAATGAAATTACACAATTTGTTAAAAGTGGGTTAAATGATCTATCAATAAGTAGAACTTCTTTTAAATGGGGTGTGCAAGTGCCAAATAACAACAAACATATAGTCTATGTTTGGCTTGATGCATTAACAAATTATATAAGTGCACTTAATTTTACTGACACAACGAGCGAACATTACAAGAATTTTTGGCCTGCTAGTTTACATGTCATTGGTAAAGATATTCTTAGATTTCACGGTGTTTATTGGCCGGCCTTTTTAATGGCTGCTAAATTACCTCTTCCTTTAAAAATTTATGGACATGGATGGATTCTCTCAGATGATAAAAAAATGTCAAAATCAATTGGAAATATATTGGACCCATTAGCAGTAGTTGAAGAATATGGGATAGATCAATTACGCTACTATCTTGTTAAGGAAGTTTCCTTAGGAAATGATGGGAATATATCAATGGAAAATCTTAAAAATTGTATTAATAATGATCTTGCAAATAATTTTGGTAATTTATGCCAAAGAGTTTTTAGTTTTATAGAAAAAAACTGTTCAGGAAAATTACCTAAACCCGACAAATTTGAAGATGTAGACAAAAATTTAATTAGTAATTTAACAAGTACAGTTGATAAGCTTATAATTGATATAAACAAGCAAGACTTAAATAGCTATGTGAAAAAAGTTGTAGAATTTTCGTTTAATGCAAATAAATATTTTAACGATTTAGAACCTTGGGCATTAAAAAAAACAAATATTACTCGTATGAATACTATTCTATTTACAATTGTCACACAAATTAAGAATATAAGTATTCTACTAAGTCCAATCATTCCAATAAGTAGTGACAAAATTTTAGATATTATGAACTTGAACTCGGAAGATAGGTTGCTAAAATCAATTAATAATAAAAATATTTTTGATCATAATCAAGCATTTAGAAAAACGTCGATTCTTTTTAAAAAAATAGAAAATGATAATTGATTCACATTGCCACTTAGAATACGAACCAATTATATCTAATCTAAGCAAAGTTGTTAAGAGAGCTTTTGAATGTGATGTAAGATATCTTCTAAGCATATCTACAACTGATGATAGCTTCTTGCGAATATTGGAGATTATAGAAAAATATAAGAACGTGTACGGTACATATGGAATACATCCACATGAAACAAAAGATTATAAAAATTTAAACAAAGAGGAAATAATAAAAAAAATTAGTTTAAGTAAAAAAGTGATTGGCATAGGAGAAACAGGTCTTGATTTTTATTACGAACACTCCGATCCAGAAACGCAAAAAAATATTTTTATTCAACATATAAAAGCGGCACAAACATTAGATCTTCCATTAATTGTTCACACTAGATCGGCTGAAAAAGATACGTATCAAATTCTTAAAAATGAAAAAAAAAATAAGGACTTCAAAATTTTGATACATTGTTTTACGGGTAGTAAAGAATTTGCGCATAAATTAATTGATCTTGGTTGCTACATTTCAGCAAGTGGCGTGGTAACTTTTAAGAATTCAAAAGAATTAGCAGATACTTTTTTGTCATTACCCAATGATAGAATTTTAGTGGAAACAGATTCTCCTTATCTTTCACCAGAACCCTTAAGAGGAAAACCTAATGAGCCATCTCATATTATACATACAGTAAACTTTTTATCTAAAATTAAAAATATTAATTCCAATGATTTTGCAACAATAACTACTAATAATTTTTTTAAATTATTTGGGCAACTTACTTGAAAAATAAATTTACAATACTGGGCTGTGGTAGTTCTTTGGGCTCACCTTGGATAACTAATTATTGGGGAAATTGCAAAAAGAACAATAAGAAGAATATCAGAACGAGATGTAGTGCTCATTTCCAATATAAAAATATATCAACCTTAATTGATACATCTCCAGATATAAAAGTTCAATTTAGAAAGAATAAAATTAACAATGTTGACGCTATTATTTACACACACGAACATGCAGATCAAACTTTTGGTATATTTGAACTAAGACCATTTTTCTGGAAATACAAAAAAAAAATCAATGTTTATGGAAGTAAAAAAACAATCAAAGATTTAAAAAAAAAATTTGATTTTTGTTTTGTACAAAAACAAGGATATGTACCGATTTTAAATGGTCGTGTTATTAAAAATAATTTCACTATAAGAAAGGGAAACAACAAAATAAAAATTAAATCATTTGAGACACAACACGGGCTAACTAAATCTACAGCCTACATCATTAATAAGATTGCATATTTGAGTGATTGTAGTTTTATACCTAGTGTCTCGATGAAATTTTTATATAATTTAGATTATTTAATAATTGATTGTTTACGTGTTAAGTTCCATCCGGGGCACTTTAACCTAGAAACGGCTTTATCTGTGTCAAAAAAATGTAATCCAAAAAAAACTATTTTAACTAATCTCCATGTTGAATTTGATTATGACAAGCTTAAGAAGATACTTCCAAAAAATATTGTTCCTGCTTACGATGGAATGAGTTTTAATTTTTAATCTCTTTTTCTATGATTGAAATAAATTTTTTAGAAGAAGGTTTGGTAATAGATGCAAATGTATCAAGTACTTTACCATTCTTTCCAATAATAATTTTATGAAAATTCCACTTTGGCACAGCACTCGAACCATGATTTTTTTTTGCCCATGAAAAAAAAGGGTGTGCATCCTCTCCCTTAACACTTAATTTTTTAGTAATAGGAAAATCTATTCCAAATGTTGTTTCACAAAAGTTTTTAATTTCTTTGTTTGTTCCTGGCTCTTGCCTAAAATTATTCGAGGGTACACCTATAACCACTAAACCTTCTTCTTTGTATTCACTCCATAGCTCTTGTAGATCTTTATACTGACTAGTAAATCCACATCTACTAGCAACGTTTACTACTAATATAACTTTTTCTTTATAGTCCGAAAGATTTATAGATTTTCCATCTACGCTTTCAAAGGAAAAATGGCTAGCTAGTTGATCGTATTGTGCGTTAACTTTTGTAAAAAAACTAAACATAATTATAAATAAAATTATTACTTTCATAATACAAGACTATTAACAACTTTTAATAGGGCATTAAAAGGTAAAAATATACAATCAAATCTTTTTTCGTATTTTTGTTGAAATAATTTCCTAAATGGCTTGTATTTTCTCTTAAGAACAATTTTTTTTTTTTTGTATGAAGTGTTAATTTGATTCAAGTCATCACGTAAATTTTTAATATTTGTTCTTTTTATTAAATTTGAAAGAAGACTAGCAGAAGCTTGGCAAAATACACAAGATTCTGTTTCATAATACATTCTTTCAATTTTATTTTTATTTACCTCTATCTCTACAGTAATTTTGTCTCCACAAATCTTATTCTTAGAAATTGCTATAAGATTTGAGTTATTTTTAATACCGCAGTTGTTTGTATCCAAAGCAATTTTAATTATATCGGTGCCAATCATTTCTTTGTAGAGAAGATTAGTAAAAAATATCCTAGCAGTGTCGACAGGAGAGAGCCACTTAACACGCCTATTTTTACTCCATCTAAATACATTGGCGTATTAGCAAATGCTAAATTTCCAACAAATAGGCTCATTGTGAATCCTATGCCTGTAAGAACAGAAACTGCATATAGGGAAACCCAATTTGAATTGTTCGGTTTTTGTGCAAGATTTAATTTAACTGATATATAGGCAAATAAAAAAACACCAATTTGTTTTCCAAAAAATAAACCACATAATATCCCAAGTGGAACTGGGTTAAGGAGGGATTTTAAGTTGATACCATCTAAAGATACCCCTGCATTCGCAAATGCAAAAATAGGCATTATACCAAATGCAACATATGGAGCAATTGCATGTTCTAATTTTAATAATAATGATTTATTTTTATCCTTCTTGTTATGTGGAATAGTAAGGGCTAATAACACACCAGCTATTGTTGCGTGAATTCCTGATTGGTGAGTAAACTCCCATAATAGAATTCCAACAAATAAATAAGGAACAAATGAACTTACATTAAATTTATTTAGTGTAATTAATATCAACACAGTAACAAGCATAAGCAACAAATAATATACCTCAACGTTTCCAGAATAAAAAAAAGCTATAATAACTATAGCTCCAAGATCATCGATAATAGCTAGAGCCGTTAAAAAAATCTTCAAAGAAATAGGAACTCTTTTTCCTAAAAGCGATAATACACCCAAGGAAAAAGCAATATCTGTAGCAGATGGTATAGCCCATCCGTTCAAAGTTTCTGGAGAATTTATATTAATAATTATGTAAATCCCAGCTGGTACAACCATACCACCAACAGCACCAATTATAGGTAGCAGGGCCTGTTTAGGATTTGATAGCTCACCATGAACTATTTCTCTTTTTATTTCCAAAGAAACTAAGAAAAAAAAAACAGTCATTAAAACATCGTTTATCCAGTGAATAATGCTCAATTTTAGAAAAAAATTCCCTATTCCTAAACTTATATATTTTTGTAACGTACTAAAATAAATAGCTTCAAAGTTACTATTACTTATTATTAAGGCGATTGTAGCCGCAAAAAGTAAAAGTAAACCTGACGCAGACTCTAATTTAAAGAATTCTTTAAATGGCTTTGTCAAAACTTCAATCATTTATTAATCTATGTCTCCTATGTATATTCCTAATGATAATGCCGTTTCAACTAGCGCATCATTTCTTTCTACGTTTTTATATGTAGAAATAGCATTAGTTATTGGTACGTCAACAACTTTTCTGTCTTTCCATGCTACCATTCGATCAAATTTTTTTTGTTCTAATAAATCTACTGCGTATACACCGAATGCGCTAGCTAAAATTCTATCATTATGAGTGGGTGGAGCTCCTCTTTGTACGTGACCTAAAGCTGTAACTCTACACTCAATATCAGTTTTAGTCATAATTTCATTCGCTATATAGTCACCAATACCACCTAACCGTTTTTGTCCGTCTTTATATTCATGAATTACTTTGTTACCGTCCTCTTTCCTAACAGCTTCAGCAACAACAACTAACGAGTGTTTTAAGTTTTTTTTTTTCATTTCATTTAATTTATTAATAATACCTTTAATTGAATATTTTATTTCAGGTAATAAAATTATATTTGCGCCACCAGCTATGCCAGAACTCAATGCAATATGACCAGCATCTCTTCCCATTACTTCTAAAATCATAGAACGACTATGGCTTACCGCAGTTGAGTGTAGATTGTCCAAAGCTTGTGTTGCCACTTGAACGGCAGTGTCAAAACCAATTGAGCTATCTGTTGCACCTACATCGTTATCGATCGTTTTTGGTATGGCTACAATATTCAAGTTTCCTTTTTTTGCTAATTTTTGTAAAATTTGCATACTTCCGTCACCACCAATAATAATCAAACCATCTAAGTGTAACTGACGATATCCTTCAATTATCATTTGGGTTTGATCAATAGATTTGCCATTTTGATCAAAGGAATTAATAGTGCTAGCTTTATTTGTAGTCCCAAGAAATGTCCCTCCTTGTTTTAATAAATATCCAGAAAAAGTTTCTCCAGTTAATTCTATATAATCAAGTGGTCGTTGTAGAAATCCTGTAGTCCCATTTTTTATACCAAATACAGTCATGCCGTACTTATTTTTTGCTCTAAAAAATATAGATCTAATTGCAGCGTTTAAACCTCCACAATCTCCACCACTTGTGAGAATTCCAATTTTTTTCATAATAATCTTTATTTCCTAGATGTAAGTTATATATCAAAGAAAGTTTCAATCTCATAATAAGCTTGCTAAATTTTTGATAAAATCATTAAAAACTTAAATATACCAAGTTCTGAGAGTTTCTTTTAATCTCTTTCACCATTAGATACGTAAACAAATTCATGGTTATGTTTATTTAATTCACTTTTTACTCTCATGTTATGGTTGAAATGCTTTGAATACCCTATATAAATGCTGCATTCGGGGCGTAGCGCAGCCTGGTAGCGCATCTGGTTTGGGACCAGAGGGTCGCAGGTTCAAATCCTGCCGCCCCGACCAATTATGAAAAAAAAAGCAAAAATATACATACCAGTAAAAACTGCAATGCAGTCGGGTAGAGGAAAACAAAAAAAATGGATATTAGAATTTAATACTAAAGATCCACATACTAATTCGCTAATGGGGTGGGAGTCATCAAGCGATACTTTAAAAGAAGTTAAATTAAAATTCTCATCAAAAGATAGAGCTGTTGATTATGCAATAGCTAACGATATTGAGTTTTCGGTAATTGAACCGAAAAAAAAAACTTTTGTTATTAAATCTTATGAAGAAAACTTTACTAAAAATTAATTATGTGGCGTAGTTTTTTTACAGATAAAAA
>MDSY01022980.1_pt1 | contig 11479 bp, 6 predicted proteins | sample 811131 | NCBI WGS metagenome assembly MDSY01 (sample SAMN05326643, study PRJNA326480) | marine metagenome | isolation source: seawater | place: Atlantic Ocean: South West | collected 2010
CCATCCATTAAAACGCTCTACGTCCGTGGTGTCCGCCGGATTAAACTCCCAATTGGGGTATGTGAAATCAGCCGTTTTCAGACGCACTTGATGCAATTCTAAAACACTACGATTGCCCGTTGGGATCAAGAATCGCAACCCGAATTCCCTCTCATTAGCAAGTAAAAAACTCGGTCGTACGTCTTGAAAGAAAGTAGAAAAACTTCGGACATAATTCCAACGATGCAGCAGGTAGTATGGTTGAACAGCCCATGGAACAGCACCATGAAAATCAAATCGACCGGCCAATAATGCTGAACTGTACAAGGAGCCAAATGAGGTTGCAAATTTGAACGACATCGGAACACGTCCAAATCGACTGTAACGGGCCGAAGCGAATCCAAAGCTCACGGGAAGAGATGAGATATTACCGCCTGCTTCTAACCCCAAATCTCGCTCCTCCTTCACGTCAACTTCTACATCAAAAAATCCCGTTGCTGCATTGTAGCTTGCTTCAGGGCGCAGGGCGCCGATGTGCTCGTCGGATTCCAACAAAAACAAGTTTCGCTTCACCGAACGGGTTCTCTCTGAAGCGACACGCCCAAGAACCAATGACTCTACATATTTCTGTTGATTGGACTTCAGTCCCTTTAGCACCACGGTGTCAATTTGAAAAGTTGGTAAGTTCTCCTTGTATACCAACCGACGCCCCTCCTGCCCCATTGAATCCGGCTCCCATCCCAATGCAGTCAGCTGGGACAGTATATGAGGAATCATGGCTTGAGTGGCCTCGAAACCAGCCAGAACAGCATCATTCGAGCGGTCAAAATCAAAAGTTCCTAGCTCCAAGTCAGGTTGGACCACTGCGATGTGATCGTTGTTCTCAAATGACTTTGGGGGACGGGAGATCATCGCCTCCAACTGAACCGCCAAATCATCCGATTCCATGGCAATGATTTCGTCCGCGACAGAACAACCAATCATGAAGTCGGGTTGAAATTCACGTTCCAGCACATCTATGGGAAAGTTGTTATATAAACCTCCATCATAATGCGGCTTACCGTCCAGCCAAATGGGTTTTAAATAAAAAGGAAAAGCCACAGAGGCACGCACAGCTGTGGCCAAATTTCCGCTCGAAAAAACGGTATCCCGCTTCAATACGACATCGCTTGCAACACAGCGAAACGGAATGAACAACTGATCAAATTGACTTTTCGCGTCCGCTTCAGCAGGGCCTAGCTCTTCCATCAAAGCCCAGTCAATTGGCAATCCTGAAATCAAATTTCCCTTCACAAGGCCTCCTCCACTGGCCAAATTTATTTGAATGAAACTGGGGTTCGCAGACCATTCTTTAAACCCGAATTCCCAAGGAGCCTCTCCAGCAAGTCGCATTTTGAATGCTTCCGAAGAAAGTAACACGTTCATTTCTGAGGGACTCCAACCGGCTGCGTAATAGCTCCCTACCAAGGCGCCGACACTCGCGCCAACGATACAGTCTGGAACAATACCCGCGTCTTCCAAGGCTTGTAAAAAGCCAACATGCGCAGCGCCTTTGGCACCTCCTCCACTCAGGACGACCCCTATGCGAAAAGGAGCTTGGTCCGACTGGCTCAATCCAATTTTGGAAGACATCAAAAAGATGGCCAACCAGCACACCATGTACCGAATCCAATTCTCACGCATGACGCGAAGGTAGGACGTGACCTCATCATCTGCATACCTTTGCCTCATGCGCATCGTGAGCCTTGTACCGAGCTGGACGGAATACCTTTTGGATATAGGGGGTCACGTTGTGGGAAGAACAAAGTTCTGTGTTCGCCCAGATGATACCGTCAAGCACATTGAACACATCGGAGGTACGAAAAGCATCAACCCTTCTAAAATTGCCAACCTCAAACCGGACCTCATCATTGCCAATCTTGAGGAAAACGATCGGGAACAAGTAAAAGCATGCCAAGCGTTTTGCACGGTTCTCCTGACCGATGTGCGCACTGTAGAGAGCGCCTGGGATGAAGCGAAACGCATTGCTTTGGCCGTTGGAAAGCCGGAGGCCGGCGAGCTTTGGGTCCATCGAATTCAAGAAGCTTGGGGCACCAAACGTCCCATTCATTCTAAAGCCGCGTATGTCGTGTGGAAAGCGCCATTGATGATTGCAGGCAGCGATACCTATATCAGCGATGTTATGCGGTGGTGGGGCATCGAGAACGTCGGCGGGCAATGGACTGAAGGACGCTACCCGCAACCGGCTAGCCAAGAATGGCTAGAAACGAAAACTGATTGGATCATGCTGCCTACTGAGCCCTTTCCATTCAGCGAGAAACACCTCTCTGAATTCAGCGCGAACATCGGCACCCCTATTTTAGTGGATGGAGAAGCGTTTAGCTGGTATGGAAGCCGGATGCTGCATGCAACAGACTATTTCAAAGCATTGGTCCAGACCTTGAAGCAAACACACTAGGAAAACTGACACGATGTCGGTCAAAACAGGCTGATTTCGGATCTGACAAGGCCTTTTTGTCAGTTCAACGGATTGGCTTCTGCCACAGTTGACAGCCATCAAACCCATTTCCGATTGCGGCACACTCCTTGACAAGAGAAGGTCAAATCATTGCAAACGGAATCTGAACACTATGAGCAAAATCATTGGAATTGACTTGGGGACCACGAACAGCTGCGTGGCTGTCATGGAAGGCAACGAGCCGGTTGTCATCACCAACTCAGAAGGAAAGCGAACAACACCTTCTATCATTGCCTTCATCGAAGGAGGTGAGCGCAAGGTAGGAGAGCCGGCAAAACGTCAAGCCATCACGAACCCAACGAAGACCATCTTCAGCATTAAGCGGTTCATGGGCAACTCATTTGATGAGGTGAAACAGGAGCGCTCACGTGTTCCTTATGAAGTGGTAAAGGGAGAGAACAACACCCCACGTGTGAAAATCGACGACCGATTTTACACGCCACAGGAGATTAGCGCAATGACGCTGCAGAAAATGAAAAAAACTGCGGAAGACTATTTAGGTACTGAAGTAACTGGAGCCGTGATTACCGTCCCTGCTTATTTCAATGACGCACAACGTCAAGCCACTAAAGAGGCTGGAGAAATTGCGGGTCTTGAGGTCAAGCGGATTATCAACGAGCCAACAGCAGCGGCGCTTGCTTATGGCATGGACAAAAAGTCCATCGATCAGAAAATCGTTGTTTTTGACTTGGGTGGAGGAACGCACGACGTTTCTATTCTCGAGCTCGGAGACGGAGTATTTGAGGTGCTTTCTACAGATGGTGACACACACCTTGGTGGAGACGACTTCGACCAAGTCATCATCGATTGGTTGGTTGCCGAATTCAAAGATGAAAATGGCGGCATCGATCTTTCGAAGGATCCGATGTCATTGCAACGTCTGAAGGATGCTGCAGAAAAAGCGAAGATTGAGCTATCAAGCACGTCTTCATCTGAGATCAACCTTCCGTACATCATGCCCGTTGATGGTGTTCCAAAGCACTTGGTCCGGTCATTGTCTCGCTCAAAATTTGAGCAGCTCGCGGATAGCTTGGTGAAACGCACCATTGAGCCTTGCGCTTCTGCCTTGAAAGCTGCAGGTTTGGAGAAGTCTGACATTGATGAGGTCATCTTAGTTGGTGGATCTACACGTATGCCAGCAGTACAAGATGCCGTAAAAGCTTACTTCGGTAAGGAGCCTTCAAAAGGAGTTAACCCCGACGAAGTTGTTGCCATCGGAGCAGCAATTCAAGGCGGCGTTCTTTCTGGAGATGTTAAGGATGTCTTGTTGTTGGACGTTACCCCTCTTTCTCTGGGCATTGAGACCATGGGAGGAGTCATGACCAAATTGATCGACGCCAACACCACGATTCCTACAAAGAAGTCAGAAACGTTTAGCACCGCATCGGATAACCAGCCTAGCGTTGAGATCCATGTTTTGCAAGGCGAGCGCTCTATGGCCAATGACAATCGAACGATTGGCCGATTCCAGCTCAGTGACATCCCGCCAGCACAGCGCGGTGTACCACAGATTGAAGTCACGTTTGACATCGATGCCAATGGTATCATCCAAGTCAGCGCGAAAGACAAAGCGACTGGAAAAGAACAAAACATTCGGATTGAAGCCTCTAGCGGATTGTCTGAAGAAGATGTAACCCGTATGAAGCAGGAAGCTGAAGCAAATGCCGAGGCGGATCAAGCTGCGAAAGAACGCATCGAGACATTCAATCAGGCAGACTCTTTGGTGTTCCAGACTGAGAAGCAACTCACGGAATTCGGCGAGAAAATTTCCGAAGGAAAACGTGCACCGATTGATGCAGCCCTTGAATCGTTGAAAGCTGCGCATACAGCCCAGGATGTGGACGGATGCAAAGCAGGTATCGAACAACTCAACGCGGCATTCCAAGATGCGAGCCAAGAGATGTACGCTGATCAAGAAGGTGCAGCGGCAGCTCCAGATAGCGGAGAAGGACAGCCGACTGAGAATGCAGATGCAGAAGTTACCGATGTGGATTTCGAAGAAGTGAAATAACGTTGAGAACTGACAACAAAGCCCCCGTCTCGTCTGAGATCGGGGGCTTTTTTATTTGAACTGATTGTGACATTAGTTGTTAGCCCTCTGTAAACCGAGAACCCGCAGTACGTGAAACAAGATTCTTCATCCATGGCTCAATGGCAAACGTGGTCGCGGCGGGTATTGTTCGCAATTTCCCTTTGTTCTCTCTTCTTACTTTGGCGGGTGAGCAACATCGGCTTTGATTATGATTTTGAGAGTTTTTTTCCACAGGATGACCCCGAAACGGCCTACTACCTGAGCTTCAGGGATCATTTTGAGACGGACAACGATTTCATTTTAATCGGAGTTGAAAATGAGGACGGAATCTACCAGCAAGACTTTTTAGGCGAAGTTGATCAGCTGGTCGAGGAGCTGCTGCAAATACCACATGTTGATGCCGTGCTATCCCCAACGCGTATCGAAGAACCGATTCGGTTTGGGATTACCACTGTGAGGAAGCCTTTATTGAGGTGGCAAGGAACAGATCAAACGGCTCTTCAAAAACTGCAACTAGACTCCGCAAAGTTGCACCTTGACGGAACGTACATAGGGAATCTCATCGCTCCAAGTGGTCAAGCGCTGACGGTTCAGGTACTTCATCAGCAGATGCTCTCCAAGGAAGGTTGCGACTCCCTGGCGCATTCCATTTATGAAGTGACGGGGCGGTATCGCTTTGATGGCATGCACATCGCAGGGCGCGCTGCCGCTCAGAAATACTATGTCGATGTGATGCAACGAGAAGTCGTGTTATTCGTTAGTCTCGGCATGATTCTCATCGTACTCTTTTTATGGTTTGCATTCCAGTCCCTTTGGGGGATTTTAATCCCTCTAGCCGTCGTCTTACTCAGTGGTCTCTGGACATTGGGCCTCATGGAATTGACAGGCAAAGCCATTGATGTCATGACGATAGTCCTTCCCACGATCATTTTTGTCGTGGGCATGAGTGACGTCGTTCACATTCTCTCGCGGTATTATGAAGAATTGCGCAATCTCGCCTCGAAAGAAACCGCCATAAGGCGTGCATTCAAAGAAGTCGGATTGGCTACGTTCTTAACCACACTGACCACAGCCGTTGGGTTTCTAACCCTCACCACCTCATCCGTTGCACCCATTCGAGACTTCGGACTGTATTCTGCTGCCGGTGTTGGCATTGCCTACGTCCTTGCCTTTACTCTCCTGCCCTCCGTCATGGTGCTCCTCCCCGCTCCAAGTATACGTCGCGATGGGTATGGGCTCTTCTGGAACCAGGTTCTCCATCGCCAATTTAGAAAGGTCCTTCAACGTGGGCGCTGGATCTTTGCTGGCGCGCTTGTCGTGATCGGACTTGCTGTCTGGGGGACCACTAAAATGCAAGTTGACAATGTGCTTCTCGAAGACTTGGCTGAGGACGACCCTTTCCTTCAAGAATTCAAATTTTTTGAAAATGAGTTTGCTGGAGTAAGACCCTTCGAGCTATCCATTGAAGTACCTGATAACCATAGTATTTATGACCTTATTATTCAACAAGATGTTGAAGCAATAGGGACCTACCTAAAAGACGATTATGGAGTGGGATCGTTGATCAGTTCTGCAGAAATATTCGCACAAGTAAATCGCTGGTCCAACGGAGACCAAGCGCTATTTCACCGCTTGCCTTCCAGTCAAGAAGATTTGCAGGCCATGATCAAGAACTTGAATCGCTTCGGTGCGGATAAACTGTTGGCTCTGGTTGCCCACCCTGAAGACAGACTACTCCGAATCAGTGGTAAAGTTAGCGATTTGGGTGCTCAGGTCTTTCGCAAAAAAAACGAAGCATTGATGAAATGGTTTGCACAAAACCATCCGGATTCACCTGTGGAATTGCGCTTGACGGGAACCGCTCAGCTAATCGATCTCAACATCGCTTCATTGGCCACAGACATGCTGAAAGGGCTCTCCATTGCGTTCTTAGTTGTGGCCCTAATTGCGGGGCTGATGTTTCGAAGTTTACGCATGGTCGTCATTACGTTGATTCCCAATTTCATTCCCCTATTGCTCATAGCAGGTATCATGGGATGGTTTGAAATTGATTTGAAATTATCCACCAGTATCATTTACACCATTGCATTTGGTATCGCTGTCGACGATACCATTCACTTTATGAGCAAGCTCAGAATCCAGTTGTCCCAAGGAAGAACTCTACCCTATGCCATCAAACGAACGTTCATCGGGACTGGAAAAGCGATCATCATTACCAGCATCATCCTGTGCGGAGGATTCATCACCCTCGGCCTCAGTCACTTTCTTGGGACCTTTTACATTGGTGTATTGATCTCCCTCACCCTGTTATTTGCTGTACTCGCAGACCTCTTACTGCTACCTTGGTTGATCTTGTTGCTATTTTCCTGGAAGAAGCCCGAAGCATAGCGTTCATATTTTCACGAACTTGACACCATGACGAAGTCAAGAAGAACCTTTCTAAACGAAGCTGCCCAAATCGCAGGAGCATTGGGACTGGGGCGCTTTGCCTGGAATCGCTTTGAAAACCAGCTCAACGCCGAGTCGCAAACGCCCCCCACTCATTCCATTAACTCCGTATCCACCCCAACCATGGTCTCCACTTGGAACCACGGAATCTTGGCCAATCAAGCAGGTCTTGAAGCACAGAGTCAGGGAGGCAATGCATTGGATATGATTGAAGCGGCTGCGCGGCTTGTGGAGTCCGATGCAGAAGGACTCAGTGTCGGTATAGGAGGGTTGCCCGACCGGGATGGCCATGTAACGTTGGATGCCTGTATCATGGACCACACGGGCAATGCCGGTTCTGTCTGTTTTGTTCAAGGCGTTGAACATCCGCTTTCTTTAGCCCGTCGGGTCATGGAAGACACACCACACGTCATGTTATCGGGAGCCGGTGCGGAACAATTCGCCCGAGAATTGGATTTCCCTCAAATCAATCTCCTCACTCCCAAAGCACAAAAGGCTTGGGAAAAGTGGCGTATTGAATCGGACTACGCGCCCGTCATCAACCGAGAAAACCACGACACCATTGGATTGCTTGCATTGGATCATGAAGGCCGTTTGGCCGGAGGTTGTACCACAAGTGGAGTCGCGTACAAAATGCATGGCCGAGTTGGCGACAGCCCAATCATTGGCGCTGGACTATTTGTAGATGGACGATACGGAGGAGCTACCGCTACTGGGCTCGGAGAAGCCGTCATGCGGACAGTTGGATCTTTCTTGGTTGTGGAGTTGATGCGCCAGGGCTTAAGTCCTCAATTGGCCTGTGAAGAAGCCGTGCATCGCATCATGAACAGCATGCCCACTGAGGATTTACAAGTCGGCTATCTCGCCATGGACCGCGATGGCGCCATTGGAGGTCATGCGATTCATAGTGGGTTCAATTACGCGCATACGATTGGAGATGAGGCTGCTTTGATTGACGCTACCCATGGCTAATCAATCTGCTCCAAAATCAGCCGCGAATGCTACTTTGTGGGCATTCATACGCATCACGCGGCCATGGAATGTGCTCATTATTGGTGGGTCCATGTGGGCTATTCGTTGCGCGCTGGTTGCTCCGCAACACGAGCCGGCCCTTTCTGATTTTTCCTTTTGGATCTCCACATGCATCATGATGATGCTCGCTGCAGGCGGCAATGTGATCAACGATTACTTCGACGTCCAGGAAGATGCGATCAACAAGCCCAAACGGGCCTTGGTCGGACGGGTCATTAGCCGCAGAAAAACGTTGTTCTTTCATCATTTCCTCACCGGTATGGCCGTTGCCATGAGCGCCATCATGTCGTGGGACGAACGCAGCGTTTGGCCTTTCCTGTGGACTCTCGTGATGGCGACGCTGCTTTGGGGCTACAGCCCTTGGTTCAAACGACGATTCTTGAGAGGGAATGTAGTCATAGCAGTTCTCGTTGGTCAATTGCCCTTTTGGACAGTCATTGGAGAAATCATGGACGCTGATTTCCACCCCTTCTTCTCAAGCAACGATGGCATTACATTGATGATTTATGCCGCGCTAAGTGCCGTTTTGACTTTTTTGAGAGAAGTCACCAAAGATTTGCAGGACCGCGAGGGAGACGCCCTGACAGGCTTTGATACACTTGCCGTGCGATGGGGGGCAGAACGCACTTGGAGACTACTCGATTGGACCCACGGGATTTTCTGGGCTCCTTTAGTCGCAACCTCTTTCTTCGCTTATCATACCTTCGAGGGTCGTTGGGTCGTTTTATGCTTTCTGCTTCCCTTTGCAGGAACTCACATTCAGCTCATACGAAGACGGCTGATCTCAATCAGTGCGTGGCAAAAACTCACCTTATCCGGTGGAATTGTCTTTCTCCTCGACCTGTGCTTGTGACGCTTACTATTGGTTTAATATCACCACACGCTTGCGTCCAAGCTCATCCACTTCAAAGCGGTAACCTGATGAAACTCCTAGAATCTGACGACCAAGGGCGTCAAAGGTCCAACGGGATGGTTTCTGTTGAATTGGGAAAGGCAGACCACACACCGAAACCGAAGAGCGCACGTCCATGCAAATCACACCAGGACTGACACCACAATCAAATTCCCCGGTGAGCTCACCATTTTCGCTTCTGATTTCCACGTATCCGAACGTGCTGTAGTCTGTTACTCCTCCGTATGTATCACCCGATACCGGGTCAATGACCATTCCATAGTATTCAGGTGCGTTGTCCAACCAAACCGTTGAAGACATCAAATCCGCCTGATTGGCTTGTCGAATAGCAGCTTCTCCAGAAACTTGGTAACGCAGTTGACCATCAGATGTCATCGCAGCAGCTAGGCAACCGGCATTGGTTTCGGCAACGACATGGGTCGTAGTGGCTTCGTCTCCAATCATCATCCAACTCAATGATGTTGATGCATAGTCACGGTTGTTCACAGAAATAATCTGATTATTCTGTGCAAACAAGTGGATTGGGTTTTTTCCTTCCGTCCCCAAATCCCACTCAACATACTCGTCGGTATAGGGGTCGTACTCCCCCATAAAACCGACTTCGTTGCCCCAATCAAATGCATTATTGACGCCGATGTAGAGCTTTTCATCGTGGACAACCAATCCTTCAGTTGCGTATCCAGGACCAGACGAAACAGTCAAGTTGCCAACGGGATCCAAGGTTTCCAAATCCAACCACATGAGATAGGAATCCAAGTCCAGATTCATGCCAGCAGCATCCACATCTCCTCTAGTGAGGTAAATCAATCCATCAAGAATGGCCAGTTGACGAACTCCGATTACAGGAGCAGAGGCCATCAATTCAAACGTATTCAAATCAAAGCGTAAAATGTGGCCATCTGCGGCGACGTAGATGCTCGATTCATGGATCACAGCGTCCGATACAAATCCGGCATCTTCTAAGGTGTCTTGAACAACATACGTTTGCAAAGCGGGATCATAAACACCCATGGTTGCTGGCTCCATAACTTCACCTGTCTGCCAATTGGACCAGCCCTCACTAAAGACGACAACTTGATGCAAATAATCCTGAGCAATCGACTGATTCAAAAAAGTAACACAGGCTAAGAGAGTAATGGTTTGTCCGAACTTCATATTGTTTTTTTTCATCGTAAAAATCATGCCGCAAAACTAAGCGCACACATACCATTCACCAAAAAAACAGGCCGCTTTCCCGAAAGAAAGCGGCCTGCTCTATAGAATTAAATTCAGCTTTTCTGATTAGTACGTCGTGCCCCAAGCGAGCAAGAAGTCCAATAGATCTTGCGCTTGTACTTCACCGTCTCCATTGAAGTCAGGACATACCTGGTAGTTACAAGAGTCATCGTCCAAATTGGCGATTGAGTTGTAATTCAAGGCATCGCCATCAGTACAACCAGTCCAAACACAATCTCCAGCATCCACTGTTGCTTCCGCATCGTAGTTGCTTGCTGTTGGATAGGTACAACCCATGTCTTCACAAAGAACCGGTGCCTCCATCATGGAGCAATAGTCTGCTGGCGTATAGAGATCTTCAAGAGGCGTTGCAACAATGTTACATGCATTCTGAATCCATTCAACACCTCCCCACTCAGGTCCAGACTGGCCATAGGCCAATAGGAAGTCAAGCAAATCTTGGTTCTGTACTACGCCGTCTCCATTGAAGTCAGCGCTTATTGGTGCTGAGTTGCAATTGTCATCGGACGCGTTTGCATAGTAGTTGTAGTTATTGAAATCATCATCCAAGCAACCCGCAAACACACAGCTTCCGTCATCGTCGGTAGCCATCATGTCATAATTGGAAGCCTGGCTGTAGATACAACCGTACACTTCGAACTCGTCACAAACGCCATCGCCGTCCATATCTGTCAGGCAGATGCCCTCACAGTCATAGCCTTCAGCAGCGTAGAAACAAGAACCGTCTTCATCCGTAGCGTTGGCATCGTAGTTACATGCTTCAGCATCTTGACAGCCTGCGACTTCGAATTCGTCACAGATGCCGTCAGCATCCATGTCTGCTAGGCAAACGCCGTCACAGTCATAGCCAGCGTCAGCAAACGTGCAAGAACCGTCTTCGTCTGTAGCATCCGCGTTGTAGTTGCACGCTGCAGCATCCTGACAACCTGCGACTTCGAATTCGTCACACACGCCGTCGCCGTCCGCATCAGCAAGACAAACACCGTCGCAGTCATACCCTGCATCAGCATAGGTACAAGAACCGTCTTCGTCTGTAGCATCTGCAGCGTAGTTACACGCTATAGCATCCTGACAACCTGCGACTTCGAATTCGTCGCAGATGCCGTCGCCGTCCGCATCAGCAAGACAAACTCCGTCACAGTCGTACCCAGCATCAGCATACGTACAAGAACCATCTTCGTCTGTAGCGTCCGCAGCGTAGTTACAAGCTATCGTATCCTGACAACCTAAGACTTCGAATTCGTCACACACGCCGTCGCCGTCCGCATCAGCAAGACAAACACCGTCGCAGTCATACCCTGCATCAGCATAGGTACAAGAA
>MDSY01058280.1_pt1 | contig 11477 bp, 10 predicted proteins | sample 811131 | NCBI WGS metagenome assembly MDSY01 (sample SAMN05326643, study PRJNA326480) | marine metagenome | isolation source: seawater | place: Atlantic Ocean: South West | collected 2010
AAGAAAGCCGCGAAGCCTGTAGCTAAGAAAGCAGCGAAGCCTGCTGCTAAGAAAGCCGCGAAGCCTGCAGCGAAGAAAGCCGCGAAGCCTGTAGCGAAGAAAGCCGCGAAGCCTGCTGCTAAGAAAGCCGCGAAGCCTGCTGCTAAGAAAGCCGCGAAGCCTGCCGCGAAGAAAGCCGCGAAGCCTGCTGCTAAGAAAGCAGCGAAGCCTGCTGCTAAGAAAGCTAAAGCTGTGAAAAAGGATTAAAAGATAAAATTGTGTCCATAATACTGAAATATAAAATGACTGGTTTTTTTATTTTTTCGTACAAAAAAAACAAACGCTAGGACGTTTCCCAGCGTTTGCATTTGACTAAACCAAAACCAAATCATGAGCAAGTGTATACTTGCTGATTTATTAATATCAATCTGTGTGCCAAAGTGTGGTCATCAGTGTGTGTTTAAAGCCAACAGAGGTTAATTTCGTAAATTAATTTATATATCATGTCATCAAACATCTATATCGTATCAGCTGCTAGAACCCCTATGGGAAGTTTTCTCGGTACTCTTTCATCTGTTCCTGCTACAAAACTTGGTGCTACTGCAATTAGCGGCGCACTTGAGATGGCTGGACTTGACCCCAAAGAAATCGAGGAGGTTTATATGGGCAATGTACTTCAAGCTGGAGTAGGTCAAGCACCTGCAAGGCAAGCTGCTTTAGGAGCGGGCATATTGGATTCGGTTCCTTGTACTACCGTAAATAAAGTTTGTGCGAGCGGAATGAAAGCCATTTCTTTAGCGCGAGCAACAATCGCCATGGGCGACGCGGAAATCGCTGTTGCAGGCGGGATGGAAAACATGTCTCAAGTTCCACATTATTTGGATGGAAGAAAAGGAAGCAAGTTTGGTGACATCAAGGTGCGTGACGGCATGGTCCTGGACGGTCTGACAGACGTTTATAACAAAACTCACATGGGCAACTGTGCTGAAATGTGTGCAAAAGAACACAAGATAACGAGAGAAGAACAAGATGCTTTTGCAGTTCAGAGTTATGAGAGGTCCGCGGAAGCTTGGGGAAGTGGCGCTTTTACTGCCGAAACTGTAGCTGTAAACATTCCACAGCGCAAAGGTGATCCCATTGTTTTTGCTGAAGATGAAGAATACAAGAATGTTAAGATGGATAGGATTTCGTCTTTACGTCCTGCATTTGACAAGGAAGGAACAATCACAGCTGCCAATGCTTCTACATTAAACGATGGTGCCAGTGCGTTAATTTTGGCTTCCGAAGAGGCTGTGGAGCGTCACGGTCTTAAGCCGATTGCAAAAATACTAGGCATAGCCGATGCTGCACAGGCCCCTGAGTGGTTTACAACATCACCGTCCCTTGCGATTCCGGTAGCATTAGAAAGAGCAGGCTTAAAGTCTGAAGATATAGACTTGTGGGAGTTAAATGAAGCGTTTTCAGTCGTTGGAATCGTCAATAACCGGTTGCTAGGTTTAAACCCTGAGAATGTCAATGTAAACGGAGGCGCTGTAGCATTAGGTCATCCACTGGGTTCGAGCGGAAGCCGCATCGTTGTGACGCTTGCGCACGCGCTTAAAGCAAGAGGTCTTAAATATGGAGCTGCAGGTATTTGTAATGGGGGCGGAGGTGCATCTGCGATTGTCATTGAAGCTGTATGAACACAATAGGGGTCGCATCGGTGTCTATTGTCCCTCTAAGAGCAAAGGCTTCAGACGCATCTGAACAGACGAGCCAAATCCTTGGTGGCGAAGGTGTGAGTTTACTTGAGGAGGGTAGGGGTGATTGGGTGAAAATCAAATCATTAGAAGACGGGTATGTGGGTTGGTGCGACAAGAAGCAAATCATGTTTGGTGTGAAAATACCCGAGGAAAGAACCATGCTGTGTCATCCCATGTCGCAATGGAATAATGAGAGAACGTTAGCTGCTTTATGGATTCCAGCAGGTGCATTAATTGAAGAGAGAGAGGACGCTTATTTTTTAGGCGCAGATAAAATAACGCCATTTAACCCCGACACGTTGAAGGATGATGTTTTTGGTGCAATACCGTTGACTTTAAGAGATGCTGCTCTTTCAATGCTAAGCGCACCATATCAATGGGGAGGCAGAACGGTTGCTGGAATTGATTGTTCAGGGTTAACTCAGTTGGCGGCTCGACTTACTGGAAAGTTGTTACCTAGAGATGCCTCAGAACAGGTTAATTGTGGTGACCTTATCGCATGGGAGTTAAGAGACACAGATGATTTGGCTTTTTTCCAAAACAATGATGGACTCATTACGCATGTAGGAATACTTGTGACGAGAGATTCAGTGGTGCATGCTTCTGGAGAAGTCAGAATAGATTTACTTACCAAGGAAGGTATTGTCCATTCAGAAATAGGTGGTCTAACTCACAGACTCCATTGCATCAAGCGTTTGCAGGAGTAGCTATTTGTGAAACTTACCGCCCTCATCGGCTAATTTCCTTAGCAAAGGACTACATCTGTAACGTGTTTCTCCATAAGTGTCTCGAAGTCCATCGATGATGCTTACGACCTTTTGTAAGCCCCATTCTTCAGCCCAAATAAGCAATCCTTTCGGATAGTTAACACCCTTCAGCATTGCAGTGTCAACATCCTCTGCACTCGCAATTCCAAGATAAACGGCATCGGAAGCTTCGTTTATAAGCATCGATATAATGCGCTCCGATATCTCCTCCTGAATTTTAGAATCTAACTTTCCGGAATCAACTGTTTCAAAATTCTCTTCGTCGTAATTGTAGAACCCACGGCCTGATTTGCGACCCAACCACCCAGCTTCTACGAGTTTTAATTGTGTAATGCTCGGCATATATCTTGGGTCGAAATAGAATGATTTAAATACAGACTCTGTGACAGAGTAGTTAACATCATGCCCGATCAGGTCCGTGAGTTGAAACGGGCCCATTCTGAAGCCTGATTCACGCATCGCTGCATCAATGGTGGGGACATCCGCGATACCCTCATCTAATATGCGCAATGCCTCACCATAAAACGGTCTTGCAACTCGATTCACAATAAACCCAGGGGTGTCTTTTGCGATCACAGGTGATTTGCCCCATTTACTCATAAGGTTCGTGAGCTGCTTGGGTAGATCGGATTTTGTTTGCAGTGCCGGAATAATTTCAACAAGCGGCATTAATGGAGCGGGATTGAAGAAATGTAGTCCTATCACGCGCTCAGGATGATTGCAAAAGGAAGCGAGTGATGTAATTGACAAGGAAGAGGTGTTTGATGCAATGATTGTTTCTTTGCTGACGATTTCTTCAATGCGCTTAAAAACACGCTTCTTGATCTCTAAATCTTCAACAACAGCCTCAACAATCAGGTCGCAATCTTTGAGTCTAGAGATCACTGTGGTTTTCTCAATTCGTCCTTGAATAGCGGTGGCTTCATCAGAAGTCACCTTTCCTTTTTCAATCAGTCGATTCATGACTTTTTGAAGATTGGCAGAACTGGTTGTTAAAGCTTCTTGAGATAGGTCAAACAAAACAACGTCCTGTCCAGCTTGCGAGGCTATTTGGGCTATGCCAGATCCCATTGCACCCGCGCCTACAATGCCAATTAAATTTACTGCCTCATTTGTTTGCATATCACAAAAGTAACAACTACAAACTGATACTGACCTCAAATAAAGTATCGATATCTAAAGTATTTATATTTAGTTACTTGCCTATATGGAAACGAATAACAACTCTCACAGTCCCACACTCATCAGAAAAGTGGGCATTACTCTTGATAAGAATCGGGCATTGCTGAAAAGATTACGTCAGAAAGACAATATTAACTTACTCGCTGATCGCTCCTTTAAATGGCTCAGAGTGAAAGGCTTTAATTTTAATTACCACACACATATAGATTCGCTTCCCGATGGAAGATTAGCTGTGATGTGTTATGAAGAAGGGTATGTTATTGAGGTGGATGGAATCATCTTACTTCCTTCTCCGCGCGCTTCGTTGTTGGCGTGATTTACTCTCATGTCTCTTATGCTTTTTTTCATGAAAAGCGCCTTTGAAAGTTGGGTCTGCTCTGCGTTTTTGAGTGTCAATATCTCTTGCCATATCCTTCGCTTCATATTTGGGCGTTTCCTCGATCTCTACACAGTCGGGGATGGGGACTTCTGTAATTACATTTTTCGATGGCAAATAAGATTCAACAGCCATTAAATACGATTCTTCACTGGGGTCGTAAAGCGTATGAGCGAGACCTTCTCTAAACGCACGGCCAGTCCTTCCAATTCTATGGACGTAGTCTGAAGAGTTTCGCGGAACCGTACAATTTATAACGACTTTGGTTTCTGGGACATCAATCCCTCTGCTACTGACATCTGTGCTGACAAGGACTCTGATTAATCCATCACGGAAAAGTGACATGGCGTGTAGTCGCGTGTTTTGTGCTTTGTTACTATGTATTCCACGTACGCCACCAGCAATCGTTCTCTCTAAAAATTTCGATATACTTTCTGCTTGTTCTTTTGTCCTAACAAAAACCAACGCGCGATCTTCAGGATAGAGATCCACCAGGAGGTGCCGTATCATATTGAGCTTCGTTTTCAAATTAGGTACCGCAGTCTTCATTTGAGTTACAGTACTTACAGGTGTCGCTTGCGGAGTTACTTCAATCCTGGTTGGCCAAAGCAGAAATTCATCGCTTAATTTTTCGACTCTTTCTGGAAAAGTTGCACTGAATAGAAGATTCTGACGCTTACTAGGTATGACCTCTAATATATTCCTCAATTGAGGCATGAAACCCATATCCATCATTTTGTCGGCTTCATCGAGAACAAGCGTCTTGATCTTTTTCGGATCTAACCCATTTCTTAGATATAAATCCATAAATCTGCCAGGTGTGGAAACCAACAAGTCAGATCCTTCAGCCAAAGCTTCAAGTTGAGATTTGGGCCCCACACCACCATATAGTGCAATACATCTCAAATCTGTATACGAAGAGAGTAATTCGAACACACCATGAACTTGCATGACCAATTCTTTCGTGGGCACAAGGACCAGAGCCCTTGGGGATTTTCCTTGCGCATATTTTATTTTTTGGAGTATAGGCAGTGCAAAAGCAGCCGTTTTCCCAGTGCCAGTTTGGGCAATCCCTATGACATCTTGCCCTGCGCTTATAGGGGGTATGGCTTTGTCCTGTATTGGGGTCGGCTCCGTGAATCCAGAGTCCTGAATTGCGTTTAGAAACTGCTTGGTAATTTTAAGTTTTTCGAAGCTCATATTAATCACAAAGGTAGTAGCGGTATCTTGCCCCCGCGAATGCAAAATCAAGACTTTGAAAATATAAGGCCATTTACGGATGCAGAAGCGTGCAAGGCAGCAAATGAACTGACTGACGCAAAAGACTTTACAGCTCTTCTGACGCCTTTGGTTGGTTCTGAAAATGCCCAGGAATTGGCTGAAGGCATGAAGGCAATCGATAGCATTCAGGACTTTCAAGATGACATTACGTTTCCTTTTTTAGAGATATTGATCGAATCGACAACCGATGGTGTGTCATTAAGCTTTGCTGATGGCGCTCGTGAAAAAGATTTCGCAGAGCCAACTTTACACTTGACAAACCACAGAGATATCGTTTTAGACCCATCTTTGGTCAATGTTGCAAGAATGGGAAGTGGTTATTCCTCCACAGAGATTGGGATTGGAGACAACCTTCTTACTCACAAATGGGTAGAAGACCTTGTGCGATTGAATAAATGTTTTATCGTTAAACGTGGAGGTGGCGCACGTGAGAAATGGGTAAGCAGTTTGTTGGTCGCATCATATATAAGACATGTGGTGCGTGAAGGTCAATCTGTTTGGCTTGCACAAAAAGAAGGGAGGGCGAAAGATGGTCGAGATCAAACATCACCAGCCTTAATCAGAATGCTTATTTCTGAGGGAGGAGAAGATGCTTGGAATGGATTAAATGTTAAACCAGTAAGCATATCATATGAATGGGATCCTTGTGATGCTATGAAAGTTCGTGAGTTGTTGTTTGTTGAGAAAAATGGCACATACGATAAATCGCCTGGAGAAGACGAGATGAGTATGGCGATTGGGATGACAGGATGGAAGGGAAGGGTGCACCTTGAGTTTTGTAATACAATTCCATGGAAACAGGTAGAAGGTGAAAGGACTGAAAGGACAATTGCTGAATTGGTAGACAATGCCATTTTTAAAGGGTATAAAATTTGGCCTAACCAAGTCTTAGCTGCAGAATATATAGGAGATACAGAACTCATATATTATTCTCAAGATATTGAAATTACAGAAAACGATCGTCTAGAGTTTAAAGAACGCCTCGCAAAAGTCGTGACGTTTGTAGGGGCAAATATTGCGACTCAATTTGAGATTGAGCGAACATGGTGTAATATGATGGTTCAAACCTTAAAGGCCAAGTATAGACAGTCTTCGTGACAACTCTGAAGTCACAATTGCTCCGGCGATTGCAGCGTTAAGCGATTCCGCGCTTCCTTTTCCTGGGATTGACCATGTTGCGTTACAAACATCGATTAATCCATCACTTAGACCATGTGATTCTGAGCCAATCACTATTGCATCTGGAACGAATGAGCTTTCAAAAAAATTATCTCCTCGTGCGTCTAGTGCGACGGCTTTTAACGCAAATTGTTTGATTACATCTGAAGGGTTTGCAGTACAAATTGGAATTCGAAACACAGAACCCATTGAGGATTGAATGGTTTTGGGACTCCAAATATCTGCCGTACGCGCAGAACAAACAATCCCTGCAAGTCCAAACCAATCTGCTGTTCTGATGAGTGTACCTACATTTCCAGGGTCAGAAACATCATCCAAGATCATCACAGTAGGAATTGCCGAATGGCTTTTGTTTTTTAAGCCCCCTACAACATCTTCAGCGCTAAATTCAACGATACTTCCTAAAGCTAAAACCCCCGGTGCTGTTCTCATGCTAGACATAATCTCCATGTCTTTTGAAGATACATCTGTCACTTCAATAAGGTTTTTTTCAGCGAGAGTTCTTATTTCATCAATCTCAATCCCGTTCGTAACGTAAATTCGCTTTGTTTCAATTGAACTTTTCAGTAATTCAATCACACATTTGTCTCCCTCGACCACCATACGCTTCTCATTCAACCGATTTTCTCGGTTTCGTAGTGCTTTAATTGCGTTGCGTTCATTTTTTGTAAGCATATTCACGGTGCCAAGTTACATAGCTACGGGTATAATTGCTGTCGTTCTTCTGTTCCCTTTTCACGCTTTATCCCAAAACACTTCTGACGCGCGTCATCTGTTGGTGTCTCAATCAATAGAATGTAATGAGAAACTCAATGACATGTTAATGTCTAAGCTAGAAGGGGCCTACAGAATTAAACCAAATAGAAGGTTTGTTGGAATTCCTTGGAGACTATATGCCTATCAGATGATTCGACCTGAGGCTTTGTCTCGCAGTCTCACCAAACGTGACGAACGCAACAAAAGTCCTGGAGGACTACGTTATGCTATTCGTGAGGGGTTTGGAGAACCTCCTTCATATTACAACAATGATGAACACTACCGTACGTCACTTAAAATGGTACAAGTTCTCAATCAAGAAGGATACCTTCAAGCGCGTGTATCAGTCACAACTGATTCATCTCATATTTCAGGATGGAAAGCAGTCCATAACATTGATTTGGGTACAAGATGGGTAATAAAGAAAGTCATCTGGAACACGACCACTTCAGGCCTTCCTGAGAATCAAATAAGCGAGGGAGGTCTCTTGCAAAAAGGATCTCCATTGAGCATTACAGACTTTAACAATGAAAGGGAGAGGATTTCAAAACTTGCGGGCAGGCTAGGGTTTGCCACTTTTAACGAAGGGTTTGTTAAATTCGAATTAGATACTTTAGGACTCGATGGTGGTGTAAATATTGAAATCATTTTGCGTGGTCAACGTCTAGAAATTGCTGCCACGACGATTCCACATAAGTCGATTAAAATAGGTTCAATATTTTTTGACCAAAGCAATATGACCAAGCCTCTAATGTCACCCATTCTTAATCATCTTGTAACACTCGAAGAAGGTGCGGGGTTTGATCCCGAAAAATTTGAGTCGTCATATCGTCGTCTTTCCGGTGTTTCTGCACTGAAAATTGTCGAATTAAAGAAAGACTTTCCGATATCTCATGACCGCAACTACGGTGTCGTTGACGTCACGGTTGACATTAAAGATGCGCCAAGGTATGATCTCGCACTTGAATTTGACATGACTCGTGCCGACACAAGATATGGCCCCCTTGGGAAAATAACATGGACTGACAAAAATACAACAGGCCGAGGTGATGTATTGACATGGACATTCTCAGCGGCAATTGCTTCTACGCAACCTTTTTCTTACACATCATCTTCGATTGTTCCAAACAGTGGGGAATTTAGTTTTTTAGGGTCATACAGAACAATAGGGATTTCTCCATTACGCCTTGCATCTCTGCCCAAATCGACTGAGCCCCACACTGAGTGGTTAATTCAAGTAGCCCGTGAGTCTAGACCCGAATACTACAGTTCAACTTTTGATTATCGCCACAGAATTGAATGGACGGAAAACCCCGTGAGACGAAGTAAAATTGTATTTGATGTTTTTCACTTGTCTTATGTAAACCTTGATATTTCTAATGATTTCGCAGACTGGCTTGAGACTGAAGATAACGCGGTTTTAAAACTAAGATTCAGTGATTATGCACTCACAGGCAGTAGGATTGGATGGCGTTCGTTGGTGGGTTCAAATGGTGGAAATATGAATCTCAGTTTTGAATGGTCAGGCATGGCAAGTAAACTCCTTTCTCCATTATTGGGTTGGGAAGTATCTGACGATGGTGAAGTGAAAATAGGAGAAGTGCCTGTCATCAAGTTCCTTCGTGTTGATGGATCATGGGTGATGAAAAATAAATTGTTTAACAGAGAAGACATGGTATTCAAATCTAGATTCAGGTTTGGTGGTGCTTTTGTCGGTGAAGGGACAGAAACCTTGCCTTACTCAAAAGGGTTTTTTGGCGGGGGATTAAATGGGATTAGGGGATGGCCGATCAGAGAATTGGGTCCAGGGAATTACTCGGAAACATCTTCCACGCAAGGTGTTCTTCGTGGCGTGGGAGATTATCGCCTTGATATCTCGTCAGAATTCCGATTTAAATGGACTTCATTAATGACTGTTGCTCTTTTTGCAGATGCAGGTAATATTTGGCAGTATGGAATTGGCGACAATGATGGTACATCATGGAGTTCCTCTGGATTTTCGTCTATAGCATTGGGTGCTGGTATTGGGTTGAGGCTTGACTTCGATTTCTTTCTCATTCGCTTGGATGCCGCATTGAGATTGCATGACCCAACCCATTTGGACGGGGAAAGGTGGTTCATTGAATCCAGGCCAAGCGGCGCATTTCATTTAGGTTTAGGTCATCCATTCTAACCCGATTAACTTTGTCAAAAAAAAACATGGGTTGGTTCCAAAGAAATACAGAAGGCATAACGACGAAGTCGGCTGAGAAAAAGGAGATACCTGAGGGTGCTTGGTACAAGTGTCCGAGTTGTAAAAGCGTTGTGTCTGCTCAGGATCATGAAGATGCACTGTGGGTATGTGGACACTGTGACCATCACGAGCGTATTGGCAGTACAGAGTATTTTGCGTTGTTATTTGACAACGGCAAATGTCGAAGCCTCGCACCTAAAATGACTTCAGAAGATCCATTAACTTTTACCGATACAAAGCCCTATAAAAAAAGACTAGCTTCAGCAAAAGAGAAAACGGGGTTAAATGATGCGTTAAGAGTTGCCTCTGGTGAAATTGAAGGTGTTCCTGTTGTGATTGCTTGTATGGATTTCTCTTTTATCGGGGGATCTATGGGGTCCGTTGTTGGAGAAAAAATTGCACGTGGAATTGATCATGCGATTAAGAAAGGCAGGCCATTTATTTGCATTTCTAAGTCAGGAGGGGCAAGGATGATGGAAGCCGGTTACAGCTTAATGCAAATGGCAAAAACCAGCGCCAAACTCTCGATGCTTGCTAAGGCAGGCTTGCCATATATAAGTATACTAACAGATCCAACGACAGGTGGCGTAACAGCTTCATTTGCGATGCTAGGAGATCTCAATATCGCTGAGCCAAACGCGCTTATTGCTTTTGCAGGACCTCGAGTGGTTAAAGAAACAATTGGCAAGGACTTGCCAGAAGGCTTTCAGCGGTCAGAATTTTTATTAGAGCACGGTTTCTTAGATGCCATTGTTCCTCGAAAAGATCTGAAATCAAAGTTGCATTTTGCAATCAGAATGCTTCATACTTCTTACTAAAGTTTTTCAATAACATATTGTTGACATTACGTTGCGACGATTAATGCAAGTATTCTAATTTAATATCGTACATTTGCGTCGTTAAATTTTATTCGCATAACGGACATCAAAAGATTTCGCCATGTACTATTTAGATACTGAAAAGAAGAAAGAATTCTTCGAAAAGCACGGAAAAGGAGTTGCCGATACAGGTTCTCCAGAGGCACAAGTTGCCATTTACTCTTATCGTATTTCGCATCTCACGAATCACCTTAAGACTAACAGAAAAGATTTTAGTACCCAACGCGCTCTAATTGCGTTAGTCGCTAAACGTCGTAAAGCACTTGATTACTTAATAAGTAAGGATATCACTAGATATCGTGCTATTGTGAAAGAATTAGGGCTACGACGCTAATTTAATGCTGACAAGATCACAGTTAATAAACCGAGTAAGATTTTACTCGCGATTTCTTGTGTTCTTCCAGTTGTACAAAATCGAATTAATTGGCTTGATTTTTGATGAAGTTAAAGCGGCGTGTTTAACACCGTATCGCTTCGTTAGCGAATCAAATTGCAGAGTGAGATAAAAAAAAAGAAATGAATTACACGGTAAACAACCAAACCATTGATCTCGGCAAAGGGCGCGAGATCAGCCTTGAAACTGGAAAGCTTGCAAAACAAGCCGACGGTTCTATTGTTCTACGTTGCGGAAAAACAATGCTACTTGCTACAATAGTTAGTAGTAATAATGCGAGAGACGAAGTAGACTTCCTTCCATTAACAGTCGATTACAGAGAGAAGTATGCTGCCGCTGGCAGATTCCCTGGTGGATTCTTTAAGCGTGAGGCGCGACCTTCTGATTCAGAGGTGCTTGTCATGCGATTGGTAGATAGAGCGCTTCGTCCGATGTTCCCATCGGATTATCACGCAGGCACTCAGGTCATGGTTCAGTTGATGTCTTCGGATGAAGATGTTTTGCCAGATAGTTTGGTTGGATTAGCGGCAAGCGCTTGTATTGCTGTAAGTGATGTGCCATTTAATGGCCCTATTTCTGAGGTACGTGTAGCACGTGTCAATGGTGAATTCATTATCAATCCCCTTCGATCAGAATTAGAGTTGGCTGACATTGACTTGATGGTTGCAGGTACTATTGACAGTATTGTCATGGTTGAGGGTGAGATGTCA
>MDSY01085926.1_pt1 | contig 11476 bp, 6 predicted proteins | sample 811131 | NCBI WGS metagenome assembly MDSY01 (sample SAMN05326643, study PRJNA326480) | marine metagenome | isolation source: seawater | place: Atlantic Ocean: South West | collected 2010
AAATCCATAATATGCAGAACTCGCGTCCCCGAGCAATCCGGTCGTACTTAATTCACCCCAATCAAGATAAACGAGAGAAATTAATATCAGCACTAAGCCTGCGATAATTGTACCTTTGATTGAATCTAATGGATTTTTCATAACTAACACTCCTAATGTAAGATATTATAATTCTTTAATTGCTTTATTTTACATGAAATAATTGAAGTATTCATCTTAATTTACCAATTTTAACTAACGCAATTATCCACTATTCTGAGAGTCTATTTATGTTTTTGTTTCACCAAGGTGTTCTATGGATGCTAATTGCTACTTTCTTCTTCTCACTAATGGGGACTTTTGTTAAGTTAGGAGGGGAAAATTTCACGCCAACTGAATTAGTATTTTATCGTTCATCAATAAGCTTAGTATTTATAATGTTAGTTATGAGATGGAGTAACGTTTCATATTCATCGAATTATATGAAATTACATTTAACTCGGTCAGTAATTGGTTTTATTTCGCTATTATTCTTTTTTTATGCGATAAATCACCTGCCCTTAAGTACAGCAATATCATTGAACTATACTTCCCCGCTATTTTTAGGGTTACTGATGCCTTTAATTTTAAAAAGAAAGGTAAAAAAAGGGTTATTTTTATCAGTAATGATAGGGTTTGTAGGAGTTTTCTTTATTTTAAAACCTACATTTGAAAATCATAATTATTTTCCTGGCTTAATTGGTCTTATTTCAGGACTGGGCGCAGCAATGGCATATCTATTTGTAACCCAACTTGGCCAACTCAAGGAGCCAGTTTTAAGAACTATTTTTTACTTTACCCTAATTTCAACAATATGCTCTGGAATTATGATGCTCTCTGGTGAAGTAAGCCCTATTCAATTTAAATACATGTTAGTTCTCTTAGGTCTTGGTGTAAGCGCTACAATTGCACAGATTGCAATCACCAAAGCATACCTTGTTGGGAATACCCTTGGAAATGCAGGCTTATCTTATCTAACAATAATTTTCACAACATTAATAGGTGTCGTTTGGTTTGATGAGTTTATAGATTGGAAAACAGCTTTAGGTATATTGTTAATTATTATCAGCGGTGTATTTGCCTCTAAAAAATAATTATGGCTCTAGAAGTCCACACCTGATTGCAATTAATGCTATTTCAGCGGAATTATTTGCATTAAGTTTTTGTTTGATATTGTAAAGGTGTGTTCCAACTGTTCTTGGACTTAAACACATCGTATCAGCTATTTCATTAGTACTTTTTCCTTTAGCAAGATCCATAAAAACTTCAAACTCTCTATCTGATAAAATTTCTACAGGATTATTCTCACCGGATAATTGAGTAATTGCCATTTGTTGTGCAATAGTTGGTTCCAAGTACTTCGTTCCACTATTAACAGATCTAATAGCTTTGATTAATTCTTCTGCCGCACTTCTTTTTGTAAGATAGCCGAGAGAGCCAGCACTTAGTGCTCTTTTAGGATGAACTGAATCTTCATGAGCTGATAATACCAAAATTTTGGCTTTTTTATCAAATGCAATAATTCTTTCAATTGCATCAAGACCTCCCATACCTGGCATTGTGATATCCATAATAACAACATTTGGTTTATGTTCTTTATATGCAGTAATGCCAAGCTCACCGGATTCTGCCTCGGAAACAACAGACATGTCTGATTCACTTTCAATTAGCATTTTAAAGCCCATCCTAACAACCGAATGATCATCCACTAATAGTATATTTATTTTAGCCATAACCTTTACAACCTTCTTGGAATTAATATAATCAAATTTGTACCTTTTAATGGGCTAGTGACCAGCTCAAAGTTACCCCTTAGTGACTGCACTCTCTCTTTAATTCCTATTAAACCAAATTGCTTTGAGGTTTTAAGAATTTTTTTGTCAAAACCCACCCCATTGTCAGAGAACTCGAGCTTTATGCTTTGCTTCAAGAGACTTAGATCTATTATAATTTCACTAGCCTGAGAATGCTTTAAAGAGTTATTCATTGATTCTTGAATAATTCTATAGATATTAATATTAATTTCCTCACCTAAATCATTAATATCACCTTTTATGTTTAGCGAAAATTTTATATCTTTATATTGGTTCTGCCAGCCACCAACTGAATCTTGAATAGTCTCGCTTAAGCCTAAATTATCGAGAGCACCAGGCCTAAGTTTCTTAATAATATTATGCATGCCGTCATAAATTTGATTCGCTGCGGAAGTAACTGAGGATGCGCTTGTCTTGATATCATCATTTCCATCAGATTTATTACTTATATTTTGAGTGAAAATTTTAATTGCAGATACATACTGTCCTAATTCATCATGCAGTTCCCTAGCCAAGCTTCGTCTCTCGTCCTCAATATGCTTTTGAATAATGGAAGTTAATTCTCTATTTTTTTGAAGTTCATTTAGAGATTCTTGCGCTTGAATTCTTTCAGAAATATCTCTCATACTAACAATATCCCCAATTAATTTTTTTGTTTTAGGGTCAATCAAGGGTGATGCAGAAATAGAAACATCAATTAAATTTCCATCTTTTGCAATTCTTTTAGTATTAAAGTCGTGTATAAATTTATTTTTTTTCATCAGAGTGAGATTTTTTTGTAACTCTTTCTTAAGGGAGTCAGGGACAATTAAATCTGCTGATTTACCTAAAACTTCTTTTTTCTTATAACCGAATATTCTTTCTGCGGACCTATTCCAAAAAGAAATATTCATTTTTTCATCGTGAATGATTACTGCATCTGCTGTTTGCTCTGCAATCAATCCTAATCTCTTATTTTCAAACATTGTTTTTTGGAGGGAAGATCCCATTGCATTGAAATTCAGAGCAATAGATCTAAACTCAGGAACGTTAAAATGAGGCAAACGAGCATCAAAGCCACCTTTACCCAACTTCTCTATTGCCTCAAGCATATTTGTCATTGGCTTAAGCCATTGGCCTAGTAACCAATATACAAAAAAGTTAAACAATAAAAAGAAAAATATAGTTGTTGAAAATATAGTTCTCAAATCTACCCATGCACCACGAATTGCACCCGATGCATTTGATTGGACAACTAATCTTCCAGAATCAATCAATCGAGAATTTGATTCTTTTTTAGGAGCAATAAAATTGCTAAACCATTGGGGTGGTTGAACGTCTACCTTGTAAGAAGACGATGGTGATTGATAAGTTATTTCACCCTGTTGATTAAAAAGAAAAATGTCATTACTGCGCACATATCCTAATTGTCTCAGGAATCTCCTGACAACATCATGCGTACTTCCCCACTCTGGATTTTGAACTGATCGTACTATAATTGTTTCGAGATATTGTAGGGTGACTTTATTTGCTGACTCGACACCCTCTTGAATCGATCTTTTAGATGAAGTCACTGTTATCGATGCTAATGCTATTATTAAAAAAAGCATGATAAGTGTTATGAGTAAATTAAATCTTAATCTAAGAGTCATATATGAAAATTATATACAAAGTTAAATGAAAGGCTATCATCATATGCTAATAAGATAATATACTAGCGCATATTCATTAAAATTAAATTACTTTATAAAATACAGAAAACATAATTATTATTTGTAATGCTTTAAAGTCTTAAAAAAAATAAATATAAATGAAAATTGATAAAGTTTTAGGAGATAGGTTTCGATGTCAATAGAATCAGTAAATACAGAAAATCGTATCTTTAATCCTAGTGATGAAATAATTAAGAATGCAAATGTATCTGGAATGAAAAGTTATGTTGCTTTAGTTGATAAATTTAAAAATGATTACCAGGGAGCATGGTCAGAACTAGCTAAAGAATTATTAATCTGGCATAAACCATTTACAAAAATTTTAAATGATGATGATGCCCCATTCTTCAAATGGTTCGAGGATGGAAAAATAAACGCATCCTATAATTGTCTGGATCGACACTTACAAAATCATCCTAATAAAATAGCTATCATTTTTGAAGCTGATGATGGAAAAGTAACCTCAGTAACTTATTTAAATTTATATGAAAAAGTTTGCCAATTTGCTAATGGACTAAAAAGTTTAAATTTAAAGATTGGTGATCGCGTAATTATATATTTACCAATGAGCATCGAAGCAGTAGTTGCTATGCAAGCATGTGCAAGACTTGGTCTTATTCATTCAGTAATATTTGGTGGGTTTTCAGCCAAAAGTATTCAGGAGCGAATTGAAGATACTGGGGCAAAGCTAGTAATTACTGCTGACGGACAGTTTAGGGGGGGTAAATTAATTCCACTCAAAACTGTTGTTGATGACGCCATTAAAATGGGCAAATGTGATTCTATAGAAAATATAATTATCTATAATCGTGCAAATACTAAATTAAATTTAAGTACAAAAGATATTTTATGGAATGATCTCACCTTAAATAAACTAAAAGAATGTGAGCCAGTATTTGTAGATGCAGAGCATCCATTATTTATACTTTATACATCAGGGTCTACTGGAAAACCCAAGGGAGTTCAGCATTCGACAGCTGGCTACCTTCTTCATGCAATTAATACATGTCGGTGGACTTTCGACCTACAAGATGAAGATATTTACTGGTGCACTGCTGATGTCGGATGGATTACTGGTCACACATATGTCGCATATGGTCCTACAGCACTCGGTACAACACAATTAATATTTGAAGGTGTGCCAACATATCCAGATGCAAGTAGGTTTTGGCAACTTATTGAAAAACATAAAGTGAGTGTTTTTTACACAGCCCCAACTGCCATTAGAGCTTTAATCAAAGCATCGGAAGTCACCCCTAAAACTCATCCAAAAAAATATAATCTTGATTCTCTCAGACTGCTAGGAACTGTTGGAGAGCCAATTAATCCAGAAGCTTGGATTTGGTATTACGAAAATATTGGTAATAATCGCTGCCCGATAGTAGATACTTTCTGGCAAACAGAAACTGGTGGGCATGTTATAACACCGCTTCCTGGAGTTACCCCATTGGTGCCAGGGTCTTGTACTTTACCATTTCCAGGAATTGATGTTGATGTTGTAGATGAAGAAGGTAAAGATCAGGAATGGGGTAATGGGGGATTATTAGTTATTAAAAAACCTTGGCCCTCAATGATAAGAACAATATGGGGTGATCCAGAGCGATACAAAAATAGTTATTTCCCAAAAGAATTAGGCGGTCAAACTTATTTGGCTGGCGATGGTGCAATTCGAAACAAAAAAACAGGTTACTTTACAATTATGGGTAGAATCGACGACGTATTAAATGTATCAGGCCATAGGTTGGGGACAATGGAGATAGAATCAGCCTTGGTAGCAAACCAGATGGTTACAGAAGCAGCTGTTGTTGGAAAGCCCCACGATGTCAAAGGTGAGTCAATTGTTGCATTTGTTGTGCTCAAGGGAGCAAGGCCTTCAAAGGGCAATGCTGAAAATATAATTAGTGAACTTAAAAAATGGGTCGCGAAAGAAATTGGGCCGATTGCAAAGCCAGAGGAAATTCGATTTGGTGATAATTTACCCAAAACTCGCTCTGGTAAAATTATGCGACGTTTATTGAGAACAATAGCTAATGGAGAGGAAATAACATCTGATATTTCAACACTAGAAAATCCATCAATATTAGACCAACTTAGTGAAACTCTATAGAATAAGAAATTAAACATTCATACGGCTTTAATGAATCATAAAATTCAAATTTACCTAAAAAAAACATTAGTATTCATAGGTCTATCTATACTTATAGTATTAACACTTGGATTTCTAACTTTTAATTTTTTAATTCAAAAAAATCTTGATGATTTTAAAAATAAGCTAACAATTGAAATAAGTCAGCAGTTCGAAAAAAAGGTTGAAATTGAAAGTATTGAAGCTCATTGGAGAGTTACACATCCAAGCATTACCCTTAATAATCTCTCTATTTACAATACCACCCATAAAAAATCATTTGATTTAAGAAAAATACGTATTGATATCTCATGGCTTTCACTTTTTAAATTGAAACCAGTTCTTGATGAAATTGTTTTATATGGACCAAATCTTGATATTGAGAAGTTAACCAAAAATGAATATGCAATAGGCGGCATTTCAATTAAAACAAGCAAAAATTCAACAGCTGCTAATTGGATTCTTAACCAAGATGAAATTATTATAATTGATGGAAAAATAAAATGGAGTGACCGTACAAGAAATGCTCCGCCTTTAATTATAGAAAAAATATCTGCTACTTATGAATCAGCAATTAATCTTTCGAATACTAGCCGCCGTAACTTTAATATAAATGGAGAATTACCAAACTTAAATAATCAAAAAATAAGTATAAATGGTTATTTTGATAGTTCCTCAATAGAGGAACTAAAGACCAGTAATGGGCAAATAAGCCTCTCTGTTGCCAATGTTGACATAGACACATTTAGACCTTGGGTAGATTATCCAGCAGAAATAATTTCAGCTACAGGTGATGTGGATATTAGAGTTGATTTTCGTGATGGGCAAATTAATCAAGTAGATAGCCAATTAGATGTTAAAAATTTTGTTACTAAAATGAATGAATTGAACGAACGAACACTAACACTTAAAAATTTTGAAGGGCAGGTTTCCTACGAGTTAAATAAAGATTTTAAGACAATAATAATTTCAAAATTTAATATGGCTACAGATAACGGAATCAATGTGGAGCAAGGAGATTTAATGCTATCAATAAATACTGTTGAAAAAAGGCTTAATAAAATTAGCCTAAAATTAAACAGAATCAATCTTCGATCAGCTCACGACTTAATAAAACATTTGCCCTATACAAAATCATTTCAATCGATAATTCAAGAGGTGGCCCCATCAGGACGGTTAAAAGATTTAAAATTAGATTGGAAATTTTCAAATAATTATCCTCCAGAACTGCTCTTAAAAAGCCAACTCTTAAACGTAAGTATTAATCCTTATAAAAATTTTCCTGGGTTAAAAAATCTAACAGGAGTAGTGGATATAAAAAAATCAAAAGGGTTAGTCAAGTCTGTTTCAAAAGACCTGACTATTGTAAAAAAAGATATTTTTAGACAGCCTATAACATTCTCTCAGTTTTCAGGATTAATTGAATGGGAAGATAATTTATTCGATTTAAAAAATATAGTAATCCAAAATGAAGATATCAATTCAATAATTAATGGTAGTTATAAATACATAGATTACCAGTCTGGCATCATGGATATAGCAATAAAAATTCCCTCAATCAATATACATAATTTAAAAAAATATTACCCATTACAGCTTGGAAAAAAAACTTTACATTGGTTGGACACATCGCTTTTAGGAGGCCAAGCTAAAAATACAACAATGATATTGAAAGGAAATATTCAAGATTTTCCTTTTATAGATAATGAAAATAAAGCTGACATTAACAAAGGAATTTTTACTATTGATTCAACTATAACTAAAAGCTTTATTGAGTATGGGGCAGGATGGCCTGAGTTGAATAATTTTGATTTCAAAATTAATGTGAGAAATAATGATATTAAATTTCAAAGTATTCAGGGTGATATCTTGAGCAATAATATTGTAAAGATGGTTGGAAATATTTCCCCATTTAATACTGAAGATCCAATCATGAATATTGACTTAATTTTGGACAGCCCAATACCAAAAATTATCAATGCTATAAACAATAGTCCAATCAAAATGGTAATGAAGGGTTTTTTTGACGAAATGAAGGGAGATGGTCCAGGGCAATTAGCTGTAAAACTTAATATTCCTCTCAAGGATGAAGATAATATAACTTTCAACGGTTCGTATGAATTTATGAACAGTTATCTGATTAATAATGATTTAGGCATGCCAAAGATTAAAAATATATCAGGCTACCTAATGTTTGATGAAAATGATTTAAGCATTACTGATGCAACAGCAAATTTATCTGGTAGTCCAATTTCAATTGGGCTTAATAATATCGGTACCATGACACAATTTAATATTGATGGGGTTGTTAACCAAGAATTTATTTTATCTACTATGGGTGAAAATTGGTCAAGTAAAGTAGGTGGTAAGGCTAATTGGAGTGGTGAGATTAAAATAGGAGATACGACAACTAGTATTAAAATTGAGAGTAATTTAAAAGGGCTAGAATTAAAGCTACCGCCTCCTTTTAATAAAGAAGAAAATGATATAACTACATTATTACTCACATCTGAATCAATCAATTCAAATCAAAAAATGATTTTGCTTGAGCTTGGAACTTACGCTTCTATAAAGCTGTTAAAAGAGAATAACTATAAAGGTGTCTATGGTATTAAAAGTGGATTGATAAATATTAACACTGTTCAAACAGAAATCCCTACTGAAGGGGTTCTACTTTTTGCTGAGCTAAATAATGTTAACTTCGAACTATTTAATTCACTATTTAATAACCTAAATTCAAAACCTTTAATAACAAATGCAAATATTAATATCCAAGAATTAGATATCTATGGTTATAAGATATTAAATTCAAATATAAAGTATCTCCCGAGCAATAAAGATGCAAGCATACAAATTTTATCTGATGATGTAGTGGGTAATATTTTATGGAATAAAACAGACAATCTTTTTAAAGCTGGTTTTGAAAAACTTCACCTCAAAAGAACCAACGCGTTGATTGATAATGAAAGTGAGTTTGTTTTCTCTAATCCACCAAAAATAAATATTAAAGTAAAATCTTTAATGCTTGATGAAGATGCTTATGGTGATTTAAGTCTTGCAGCTATTAAAGAAGATAAAGTGTGGAATATTCAAAATTTCAAAATAACTAACCCTACCCATACAATAAATGGAACAGGGCTTTGGATGGATGAAGGCCTGAATCCAAATACATCCATAAACTTTACCTGGAACGTATATAATATTCAAAAAACTCTAGATCGGTTATCGTACCCAGATCTTATAAAAGATGGTGAAGCTAGTGTTATAGGGATGCTAAGTTGGCCAAATAGTCCTTTTGACTTTGATAAGTCATCTCTTAAAGGTAATTTGTCACTAACAGCAACAGATGGGGTTGTGCTAGAAGCTAAACCAGGAGTTGCAAGGCTTTTTGGCTTGCTAACACTTCAAAATCTACCAAGAAGATTGACATTAGATTTTAGTGATATCTTTAGTAAGGGGTTTATATTTGATAAAATTAATGCAGGGGTGATAATGAATAATGGAATATTAAAATCAAACAGATTCTCAATGGAGGGTCCTGCAGCAGAAGTATCAATAAAGGGTGAAATAAATATTATAGAAGAGACACAAAATATTCACGTAATTGTTAATCCAAGAATTAGCGACAGCCTCTCACTTCTATCCCTTGCAGGTGGACCTCTTGCTGGTGCTGCAGCATTCATAGCTCAAAAAATTCTAAAAGATCCTCTTAATAAGATCATGTCTGACGAATACCAAATTATTGGAACATGGGATGATCCAGAAGAAATTGAAACAACTCGCGCTGAAAGGTTTGGAAAAATAATTGAGCAAGAAATAATAACGCCATCTTCTGAGTTTTTAAATATAAAATAAAATGTCTAACTTTAAAATATCAGACAAGTTTATTTTGGAGCCAGCTGGAATTAGTCATGATAATTTGTCAACTATTATGGATAAAATTCATAATAAAAATGTTGATTACGGCGATTTATATTTTCAGTATTCAAAGAGTGAATTTTGGTCTCTTGAAGATGGGCAAGTTAAAAATGGAAGTTACTCTATTGATCAAGGAGTCGGGATTAGAAGTGTAAGTGAGGAAAAAACTGCATTTACTTATTCTGATGACATCACTCTAAATGCTCTTAACGATTCTCTAAAGATAATTAGCTCAATTCAGAAACAAGGTCAATCCGCCTCTACCTCTATCCCAAAATCAAAACAGCGCTCAAATAAATCTTTATACACTTATGATGATCCAATAGCTGGCTTAGGTAGTCAAAAAAAAATTGATTTACTAGAAAAAATAGAATCAATTGCAAAATCAATAGATAAACGAGTTATAAAGGTTTCCGCATCACTTGCAGCTCAATATGAAATCGTTCTAATTAAAAATTATGATGGTCAATTGATTGAGGATATAAGACCTTTAGTGAGATTATCAGTAAGCGTTATTTCAGAGTTAAATAAAAAGAGAGAGCAAGGATCATCTGGGGGCGGAGGGCGCTATTTACTTGATTATTTTACAGATGAAATACTTGAAAGTTATGCAAAAAAAGCTGTTAAACAATCATTAATTAATTTAGAAGCACGCCCTGCCCCCGCTGGCTCAATGACAGTAGTTCTGGGCTCTGGTTGGCCTGGAATTCTCTTACATGAAGCAATTGGTCATGGATTAGAAGGTGACTTCAATAGAAAAGGTACATCTGCATTTAGTAATATGATGGGTAATCAAGTCGCGGCAAAAGGTATAACAGTTGTAGATGATGGAGCGATTAAAAATAGACGTGGCTCTTTAAATGTTGATGATGAAGGGAATAAGACACAAAAAACAGTTTTAATTGAAGATGGAATCTTGGTTGGTTACTTACAAGATACCCTTAATGCTAGATTAATGAATATGCCCGTAACTGGTAATGGGCGAAGAGAGTCTTATGCTCATTCTCCGATGCCAAGAATGACAAATACATATATGCCAAATGGAAAATATAACCCTAAAGAAATTATAGGTTCGGTCGATAGTGGACTTTATGCAGAAAATTTTGGTGGAGGACAAGTGGATATAACAAGTGGTAAATTTGTTTTTTCTGCCTCTGAAGCATGGATGATTAAAGATGGTAAGTTAGATTACCCCGTTAAAGGCGCAACCATCATTGGTAATGGTCCCGATATTCTTAAGGAAGTTAGTATGGTGGGTAACGATATGAGTTTAGACTCAGGTGTTGGCACATGCGGCAAAGATGGTCAAAGTGTTCCTGTAGGAGTTGGGCAGCCAACTCTGAAGATTGACAACATAATTGTTGGTGGGACTGGATAAAAGACTTAGTTAAATAGAAATAAATTTATTTGATTCTATTTTTATAATCCAAGGTTCTAGTATCAATCTCAATCTTATCCCCATTCTCACAAAATAAAGGAACCATTAATTCAAAACCAGTACTGATATTAGCAGGCTTCATAACTTTTCCAGAAGTAGTGTCCCCTTTAACAGCTGGCTCTGTATAGGTAATCTGCCTAACTACAGAATTTGGTAATTCAACTGAAATCGCTCTATCATCATAAAAAACTACCTCACAAGTCATTCCATCTTCTAAAAACTTAAGTGCGTCTTCCATGCTATCTTTATCAACTTCATATTGGTTAAATTCTGCATCCATAAAAATATAATTTGGATCTGAGAAGTAAGAATAAGAGACTTCTTTTTTATCTAAAATAACTACATCAAATTTATCCGTTGCTTGAAATATGGTTTCAGTTGAATTATTTGTAAGCAAGTTCTTCATTTTCATCTTAACTATTGCTGCATTTTGTCTTCTACCCGATTTCGATACGTTATATTCTGCCTTGTG